>R14__coassemble_6_pt1 | contig 259363 bp, 202 predicted proteins | sample R14__metabat2_high_PE_043 | metagenome-assembled genome bin R14
GACCCTTCGCACGTCAAGCGAATGCTCTACCAGCTGAGCTAATCGTCCATCAGCAGGAGTTATTATAGCAGGATATACCGGAATGTCAAGAACTTTTTTGCGTGCTCATCAGGAGCCGTAAAACTAAAAAGGGAAGAAAGAAAAGCTGCACAGAAAATAAAAAAGAGACCTGCAAAAGCAGATCTCCTTGGTGGACGATAACGGACTCGAACCGCTGACCCTTCGCACGTCAAGCGAATGCTCTACCAGCTGAGCTAATCGTCCATCAGCACGAATAATTATACCAGTATTTACGGAAAAGTCAAGCGGTATTTTTGGCTTTTTCCTTTTCGCGAAAGAAAAAGAGCCTAATCCAGCAGTGCCAGCAGATCCTCGCGGTTCATGGAGAGGATACTGTCGCTGCCGGTTTCCAGACTGTCCATCAGCTGTGCCTTGCGTTCCTGCAGCTCTATGATCTTCTCCTCAATGGTTCCGGCGGTGATCAGCTTATAAACCTGCACGCAGGATTTCTGACCAATCCGGTGTGCCCGGTCAGTGGCCTGATTCTGGGCAGCAAGGTTCCACCAGGGGTCATAATGGATGACGACATCGGCAGCAGTCAGGTTAAGACCGGTCCCACCGGCCTTCAGTGAGATCAGAAAAACCTGGGCCATCCCGGCATTGAAGGAGCGTACCAGCTGTGCACGCCGCTCCTTGGAGGTAGAGCCCTGCAGAAGAAAGCAGGAAATCTGGGCCTCCAGCAACCGCTGACGCAGGATCTCCAGCATGGAGGTGAACTGGGAAAATACCAGAAGCTGATGCCCGTTTTCTGTCATACTGGTGATCAGCTCCAGACAGGCGTCCAGCTTGGAGGTTTCCGCATCGTAGTTTTCATAGCAAAGCGCAGGGTCGCAGCAAATCTGCCGCAGCCGTGTCAGAGCAGCCAGAATCTGCAGCTTTTCCGTACTGTCGGATATTTTTGTCTTGGCGGCCAGCACAGAAGCATGATAGACCTTGCGCTCATTTTCAGAAAGCCCGACCTTGCGGATATATTCCAGCTTTGGTGGGAGCTCTTTCAGTACATCCTGCTTAAGCCTCCTGAGCATAAAGGGGTGTACAAGCTTTTGCAGGCTCTGCTGGGCCTGCTCGTCCATGGCCTTGACGATGGGCCGCTCCAGCTTCTCCAGAAAACGGTTGTGGGAAAATAAGTAGCCCGGCATCAGAAAATCGAAGAGGTTCCAGAGCTCACTGAGACGGTTTTCAATGGGAGTGCCGGTCAGCACGAAACGCTGGCTGCAACGGATCGATTTTACGGCCTTTGATGCCTGTGTGGTCTGATTTTTGATATACTGTCCCTCATCCAGCGCACAGCAGTAGAAACGATGGCTGCTGTATTGCTGCAGGTCGCGCTTAAGGAGATCGTAGGAGGTGATCCAGAGATCATAGCCGTCTCCACCGGCGATCAGTTCTCTACGCTGTGTCGCGGTGCCCAGGACAGACAGAACCTTCAGGTCGGGAGCAAAACGCTGCAGCTCCTCGGCCCAGTTCAACACCAGAGAGGCCGGACAGACTACTAGATTTGGCATGCCGGTCAGACTGTTCGGGACCGTTGCGAAAAATGTGATAAGCTGCAAGGTTTTCCCAAGACCCATCTCATCGGCAAGGATACCGCCAAAACCGCAGCTCTCCAGTGTTTTGAGCCAGCGGAAGCCGGTCTTCTGATAAGGGCGTAATATGCCGTTAAAGGATTCCGGTACAGAATAATCACTGTCGCTTACAGTCTTGAATTTTCGGATCATGTCCCGAAAGCTGCTGTCGCGGGTGACAGACAGTCCTTCACTGTTGCCCAGAACATCATTCAGATAGAGCCCACGGAAAGCAGGCATGGTAACGGTACCCTTTTCCAGCCCTGCATTGCTGAGCTGAGACATATGAGCAGCTTCTGCGACGGCCTCCAGCGGAGATCCGCCCAGTACCAGGTACCGTCCGTCAGTCAGCCTGTGATAGCGTCTGCGCTTCAGCATGGACTGGTACAGCGCCTCCAGTTCCTCGACGGGGAAGCCTCCGGTGTCCAGCTCCAGATGCAGCAGACCGTCGGAAACGGAAATGCCGACACTGGGAGCGACCGGATGCACCTCCATACCGCGCAGCCGGTCCGATACATACAGCTCCCCATGCGCACGGAAGCCTTCCAGAACATTGGAAAGGAAGTCGAAAATCTCGTCGTCCCCACTGAGTTCAAAGCGGCCGGTGACCGGATCGGTGGTGAAATACTGCTGCAGCTGCTCCAGCGCAAGCTGCTCAACCAGAAGGCTGCGCTTCAGCGTACTGCCGGCGGGCAGGGTGCTGCCACTGGGCAACTCAAAATCTCCATAGCGGAAGGTAAGTCGGCAGGTAAGAATATCGTTATCGATATCAAAGTAAAAACAGGGCATACACTCGTCAGGAGAGCTTTCGGCCAGAAGTTCCTGACTGTCCTCGATTGTAATGTAGGAACGGATCTGAGGGAGCACACAGCTGCAAAAGGTCTGCAGATCCTCACGGATAAAACACATGGAATCCCCGGCGCGTTCCAGAAGAGGCCGCATACTGCTGCGGAAGCCGTCGGTGCAGCGTCGTATGGTCTGCCCCTGACAGACGTAGAGGGAATCGCCGGAGCCGAAACAGTAGAGCTCCGAAAGTGCTTCGAATTCCAGAAGGGTACGGTTACCCTGAGGGGATACGCGGAGGGTAAGGTCAGGGTCTCCCTCCATCAGGCGCATATAGCCGCCTGTGTCATAGCTGACAGCTGTGCCTGTATACAGGTCAAAAAAACGGTCGAAGGAGGAGCCTGTCAGCTGAATCTCACCCTTGATATTACAGTCCCCGTAATAGGTCAGGTAATTGCTGTAGACAGTCCTGTAAACCTGCAGGTTATCCTGAAGAATGGCGATGAGCTGTCGGGAGGTGTCGTCAAATTCATTGATGTTGTGCCGCAGGTTCAGATTTTTTCCATAGCTGAAAACAGTCCCGCTTTCCATCCGGTCCAGAAAATCCCGGATATTACGGACCACATACAGTCTGTCATAGCCAACCTTAAAGGCAATATAAGGATAGGCACCGGATTCATAGGGCCCCTTGAGTACCGGCTGCAGGGTAGCCTTTTTCAGAGAGACTGTGGCGGAATGCCCACGGCTGCCGGGCAGGTAGGCGGAGATGAGACGCTGTGCGCGCCAGTCAGATTTTTCAGCCCTGACGGTTTTCTTCCGGTTGCTGTATTCAATCAGGGCTGCGGTGATATGCTGACAGGAGCCTGTGGCTGCAAAACGTGCGCAGCTGCAGTCGTCCACAACGCGACCGTTTGCGTAATAGAAGGAGACAGAATAGTCCTCTGTATCACGGACTGTGCACATGATAAAGGTCCGGCTGGCCGATTCCTCATCATGATAATTTCGCACACGATGCTGACGGTAGAAATCCAGTCCTTTTGCGTAATCCGCTTCCTCATACCAGTTGAGGATCTGGTCCTCTGTAATACTCATGGTGTCACCTTCTTGCTCATAGCTGCAGCTGTTTTTTGGGGATAAAAATCCATATGCATTTCCCAATATCATAGCACAGATTACGTTGCCTTGCAACTGCATGGCCGATACAGTAAAAAGCGCCCGGAGCAAAATGGCTCCGGGCGGAAAGACGGCATAAGGTTCAGCTTTTTTTCATGTGGTTTTCATAGAGGCGTTCAATCTTCCAGGCGTGAAAGTGCTCACCGGTTATACCAAAGTAACCACTGGTATGGGTAAAGAGCACACTGCGCCCATAATAGAGCAGTGACAGGTCGCTGATCCCGGCATAGTCAAAGGTATAGTCACCCATGACAATCTTATTGCGGTATATGCTGACGTCACCGGTGAGAAGATCGGTGTTGGTATGGTCACTGGAGGAGATGGAATAGAGCCGGACGTTATGCTCCGTAAACAGCAGCTCATCCTCCGGCTTTTCGGCAGTTTCACGGTCAAACTGCTGCTTCATCCATTCGCCCCAGTCATAAACATTGTCATAGGGCAGGTCATCTCCATGCAGGAAGCCGTATTCGTCCATTGTGCCGCACAGACCGCAGCTACAGGAGAAGCGGTTGCCTTCTGTCTGCATGCTGTCATAGGCACCGCATTTCGGACAGATCAACAGGTAATTTTCAAGGCCCTCTGTGAGGCCCTCAGCCGTAAAGGGAGTTGGGTTCTGCCGCTGGCGCGCATAGGCGTTTTCGTAAAGATCCCGGTTGATCAGCTCGGTAATCTGCTCTGCGGTCATTTCCTTCAGCTGCGCGGAGGTGTAAATGCCGGCAATCTCACCGGACATTTTGCCCTTACGGAAATGATAGGCCCAGCGGGGAGCAACAAAGTAACCGCCGTGGATCCGATAGGTGACCAGCGCACACCCGGACCGCTTGACCAGCTTGCCGGTAGAACGGGTGACCGGAATGGTTTCACCGTTAAAGGAACGGCAGCCCTCAGGGAAGAGCATGACATTATTGCCGTTTTTCAGTCGTCGCAGCATTTCAATGACGGCCTTCATGTGCGAGGCGCCTCTGGGGGCCGGAATGGGATCAAAATATTTCTGCAGCAAGGGGCCAAATTTGGTGCGCAGCAGATGCTCGCCACAGACAAAATACATATGCTGCGGGAAAGCAGCGGCAACCATAACCATATCGACCTCGGTGGTGTGGTTGGCAAGCACCAGATAATTTTCGCCGATATCCTTCATTTTGTCTGTCTTAAAATGATATTTGTGCAGGACCAGCTTGGTGGCAGGCAGCCGGAACAGCTTCCAGACTCTGCGGTGGATTGCTTCTCTCTCTCTCATGAGCTTCCTCCTACATATGGGTTGGCGGCTACTGTACAGCCGGAAATGATATTACAGAAAAACCTTTGTGACAAGCATGACAAGTCCTGAGACGGTCAGCAGAATGCCGGTAACAAAGCGTAGCGTCTGGGGTGCCAGACGGTTGGCCAGCACAGCCGCGCCACGCGCAAAGACAAGGGTAGACAGTACGCACAGGCATAGCATGGAAAGGTCCGGCATACCATTTATGGCAAAGTGGGTGCCGGAGCCGATCAGTGCTGTAAAGGTCATAATGAACACACTGGTTCCCACGGCATGCTTGAATTCGAACATCATAACGACGGTGAGGACAAAAAGCATCATCATACCGCCGCCGGTGCCCTGAAAGCCACAGACAAATCCGACGAAAGCGCCACAGGCGAGGGTGACGGGAAGCTGACGGGAGGAATAATCCCGGGGCTCCTTTACCTTGCCACGATGCAGGAAGCTGAAGCCAAGGCCAATGGATGCCACGATTGACCAGTAGCCCAGTACCGTGTCGCCGAGCTGTACAGAGGAGATCAGAAAAGCGACCAGACTGCCAATGATGGCGAACACGATGACGGAGATGAAAAGCGGAAGGCCGCGTTTCAGGTCGATATTGCCCTGACGGCCATAGGTCCAGGCAGAGACAGCGGATGCCAGAACATCGGATGCAAGGGCGATGCCCACTGCCTCATAGACTGGGGCATCGAGAAACGCAACCAGCATGGGGGTGATGAACACTGCAGCGGACAGCCCTGCAAAGCCTGTGCCGATTCCGGCCCCTGCGCCGGCCAGAATGCAGACGATAATTTCAAACAGCAAAGACATAGCGAAACATCCTTAAAAGAAAGTGTGCGGAATGTAGCGTAAATTATAGCATAAAGCCTGTGAATGTACAGTGAAAAACAGGCGAAAAAGGATATTTTATAAACAGTTTAACATTCTGCGAGGCTATGCATCAGCCGGATGGCCGGTTCTGCTGCTGCAGCGGCAGTTCTAGTTCACCGACGGCCGCTGAGCTCCTTTTTTACCACATCAGAAAGGATCTTCTGCCCCTCAGGGGAACGTAAAACCTCAAGAACGGTCTGACGCAGCACGGCCTTAAAGCCCTCGCTCTGGAAGAGTGCGCTGCCGCCGTTGCCGGAACCGGAGGAGACAACAGAAGCGGCGGGCTTTGCAGCCTTACGCTGAAGCGGTGCCTGTACAGGCTCCTCCTCGGGGAGGTTGCCGCTGAGCCAGCTGGCCATGCTGCCGGGATCATCCACCTCACCGCGGAGATAGGGAAGGGAAACCTCAAAGTAACGGGCAATCTTTGAAAGCTGTTCACGGTTTGGGGTAAGACGGCCGGTCTCAAATTTTTCAATGGACATTTTGGGCAGACCCAGGGCAGCAGCCAGCTCCTGCCGGCTGACGTTTTTAGATTTGCGTAATTCTTCAATACGTTGTGCAACAGTGATCATGTGAATCATTCCTTTACAGTAAATATAGTGATGTAGTGTTACAGGGAAGCTGCGGCAGCGGCTGATCAGACGGTCAGATTGTGGACCCAAATCCCCCGGTGGACAAGATACAGCCCCAGTACTGTCTTCAGAACGTCAAGGGACTGGAGGACCACATACATGGGCAGCAGGGTAAGTCCGGTGAAATGTGCCAGGCAAAAAGCCAGTGGGATGTTTATGATCCACATACTGCAGCTGTCAAACAAGAAGGTCAGGAGGGATTTTCCGCCGGAGCGCAGGGCGAAATAGCTGCAATTATACAGGCTGCGGAAGGTCATGAAACAGGCATCCAGCAGCAGAAGACTCCGGGCGAGATCCCGTACCTCGGCGATGGTGTTGTAGATCCGCGGGAACAGCGGGGCGGTCAGGGCCATGACGCCGGAAACACACAGACAAAGCAGGGTAGCCATGGTCAGCAGCTTTCGGGCGCTGTCCCGGGCCCGGTCTGTCAGACCTGCGCCAAGCTCCTGCCCAACGATAATGGAGATAGCGTTGCCCATGGCCATACCTGCAAGGAAAAACAGGTTGCTGACCGTGCTGGAAATATTGTAGGCAGCGACGGCATTGAGGCCACAGGTAGAGTAGCATTGCACGATTATGGTAGTGCCGGCAGACCACAGCAGCTCATTGAACAGCAGCGGCATGCCCTTCTTTGTGATCTCCACGGCAAGCTCCCCGGGAACCGACAGAGTTTTGTAGATCCCCCGAAAGTAGGGAAAGCGGCTCTGCCGGGTCCGGGCGTAATACAGAATCATCGCCAGTTCGACAAAACGTGAGATCACGGTTGCCACTGCCGCACCGGCAACCCCCATTCTGGGAAGCCCCAGATGGCCGAAGATCAGCAGGTAGTTTCCAACCATATTGACCAGAACGGCAGTCAGACTGGCGCGCATGGGAATGACAGTTTCGCCCGTCTCGCGCATAGTAGAGGAATACAGCTGAACTGCAGCGAAGGGAACAAGGCCGATGAGCATGATCCGCAGGTATTGAAGCCCATAGCGCAGGGTCTCTTCAATACTGGCACTGTTTCCGGTATCTGTCAGGAAAAGACAGATCAGCGGTGATCCCAGCAGGCAGAAAATGGCGATGGCCAGCACTGTGATCAGGATCGTGCTGAGCACCTTATAGCGGAAGACGCTGCGGACCTTTTCCTGATCGCCCTTGCCAAAATACTGGGCACAGAAGATGCCGGCGCCTGAAAGACTGCCAAAGACACACAGCTGAAATACGAACAGCAGCTGGTTGGAGATCGCGACACCGGACATCTGCTCTGTGCCGACCTGCCCAACCATGATATTATCCAGAAGGCTTACCAGATTAGTGATGCCCTGCTGCAGGACGATCGGCAGCATGATCGAAAGAACATGCCGGTAAAAGGTCCTGTTGCCAAAATAGCGGTTCATTGGTTTCACTCCAGATTTAAGCTGTACCTATTATAAACCGCGGATGGCACGATGGCAAGAAAAACGCCGGAGTAATGGATACGGAGACTTTACAGCCGGAACCTGACAGATTATAATAACGCAGTATTGGAACGGAGGGGAAGCTATGAAACTCAGCAAACAGGCACTGTCATCGGATGGCTTTATCATTGACCAGCGCAGGACAGAGACCGTGGACTTTGGATGCAGGTCCTCAGACAGGAATGGCTGCGGCTGGATTGCGGCATATAACTTTCTGAAGGCTATGGACAGGGAACCGGATCCGGAGAAGACGCTCAGGGATCTGGAGAAGACGCTGCTGTTCGGAGGAAGGCTTGGACTGAATTTTTTTGCCCTGGCGGCGTATCTTCATAAACAGGGGATTCCGCTGCAGTGTGCGGTCACACCATTTCACACCCAGCAGCTCTCTGAGCATTGCAGGGCCGGGATCATCCTCTACCGTGCGGGAAGAACCTCACACTTCGCAGCGTTTCGAAGGGAAGCGGATGGCAGGCTGCGCTTTTTTGGCGCAGAACCCGGAAATGCCGAGGACATTACCAGTATGGCTGCTTTCCGCTGGGACCATGTGAAGTTTCCACTGACACTGACGATCATGGCAAAATAAGCGGAAAATGTCCACAGTGAGACCTGATGTTTGGCAATCTGTCCCCGAAAGCAGAAAAATTGCGGGCAATTATCGTGATAGTCGCTGAAATTCCGCAAAACGAAAACAAATGTCTTGCCATTACGGACAGCTTGCTGTATAATCAGTTCCGCTGACTAATTAACATACTAAAGGAGCTACTATTATGTACGAGAATATGCTGGATACCATCGGACTTGTTTCTGCTGCTGACCCGGAGCTGGGTGCTGCAATGAATCGGGAGCTTGGACGTCAGCGCCGGAATATTGAGCTGATCGCCAGTGAAAATATTGTTTCCCCTGCTGTTATGGCGGCAATGGGCAGTGTGCTGACCAATAAATACGCTGAAGGCTATCCCGGTAAGCGCTACTACGGCGGTTGCGTTTATGTAGACCAGGTTGAGCAGATTGCCATTGACCGCGCCTGTAAGCTGTTTGACGCTGCCTATGCCAATGTACAGCCGCATTCCGGTGCACAGGCCAATATGGCAGTATATTTTGCCCTGCTGAATCTGGGCGATAAGGTCATGGGCATGGACCTGAGTCAGGGTGGTCATCTGACCCACGGTAGCCCGGTCAATATGTCCGGCAAGAACTATAATTTTGTTTCCTACGGTGTTAACAACGACGGTTTTATCGATTATGATCTCTTTGCCGAAAAGGTTGCTGAGGAGAAGCCGAAGCTGATCGTTGCAGGTGCGTCTGCGTATCCCCGTGCGATCGATTTTGAACGCATGGCACAGATTGCCCATGAAAACGGTGCCTTGCTGATGGTGGATATGGCCCACATTGCCGGACTGGTTGCTACCGGTATGCACCAGAACCCCATCTATTATGCGGATGTGGTCACGACTACCACCCATAAGACACTTCGCGGTCCCCGCGGTGGCCTGATCCTTACCAACAATGAGGAGATCAGTAAGAAGATCAACAAGGCAGTGTTCCCCGGCAGCCAGGGCGGCCCGCTGGAGCATGTGATCGCAGCAAAGGCTGTCTGCTTTGGCGAAGCGCTGAAGCCTGAATTCAAGGAGTATGGCCGCCAGATCTGCGCCAATGCCAAGGCATTGGGCGAGGGCCTGATGGCACGTGGTGTCAGCCTGGTCTCCGGTGGTACCGATAACCATCTGCTGCTGGTGAACCTGCTGAATGAAGAGGTTACCGGCAAGGAGCTTGAGAAAAATCTGGACGAGGTTCACATTACCGCCAATAAGAATACGGTGCCCGGTGAGACCCGTAGCCCCTTCGTTACCTCCGGTGTCCGTCTGGGTACGCCTGCGGTTACGACGCGCGGTATGAAGGAACCCGAAATGAAGATCATTGCTGACTGCATTGCCGACTGCATGTATCATTTTGAGCGCAAGGAAGAGATCACCGCGCGTGTGGACGAGCTGACCGACCGCTTCCCCCTCTACGAGTAATTTAAACAATCAGGGCCCGCTGCGAATGTGCAGCGGGCCTTTTACAGCCTTACGGAAGGATTGCGGTGTCTGCATTTGCGGAGCAGGGGGCACGTCTGCTATAATAATGCCATGTGAAAGATAAGGGTGGGAAGCTATGACAACCTTTCAAATACAGGTAAAGCGTGTCAGAAAATGGATGATCATTGGGCTGACCTTCGCGCTGATCAACTGCGGCTGTGATCTGTTCTGGCCAACGATCATTGCAACGATCGTGGATGACGGGATCGCGGCCGGGAATGCCCTGCATGTTCGCAATATGCTGCTGATGATGTGCGGAGTAGCAATCTTTTCCTGCACGATTAAATACCTGAAAAACATGTGCGCGATCACTACGGGAAACGTATACAGCAGAAATATGCGGCGGGATCTGTTTGAACGGGTGCTGGAGCTGCCGGGCAGTGATGTGGGGCATTTCGGTGCTGCTGCGCTGGTGACCCGGTGCACCAATGATATCACGCAGGTTGGTTCCACGCTGGATTCCTTTATCCGTATGATGGTCCGGATCCCTCTGACCATCATAGCCGGTATGGTGCTGGCCTATATGATGGACTGGCGGTTTGCGCTGATCATCACACTGGTGATGCCTGTGATCATTGGCCTCTGTATCTGGGTGCTGCGCACGACCACACCAAGGTATGAGCGGATCCAAAAGGCACTGGACCGCTTTAATCTGGTCCTTCGGGAAAAGCTCTGGGGTGTGCGTGTCATCCGCGTCTTCTGCAGAGACCGGGTGGAAGAACTGCGGCTGGATGCGGCAAATGACGAAATGGCGGATGAAACGATTGCCGTGGAGCGGCGTATGGGACTTCTGAGCCCGCTCATGACAATGGTTGTGAGCCTGACGATCCTGCTGCTGACAACCTATGGAGCGGCGCGGGCTGTTCGTGGAACGCTGCAGGTCGGTGTACTGATCTCCTGTGTCCAGTATGCAAACCAGATCCTGATGTCTGTGGTGCAGAGTGCAACCATTATGACAAGGATCCCACGTGCGCTGGTCAGTATACGCCGGATCGAAGAGGTTATGGACTATACGCCTGCGGTATCGGATCACGGGACAAAAATGCCGGCGGGGGACATCGGCTGCATGACCTTTGAACATGTGGCCTTCCGCTTTGCGGGCGCGCAGGCTGATGCCCTGCACGACCTGTCCTTCACGGTGAAAAAAGGGGAAACGCTGGCGATCATCGGCGCTACCGGATGTGGTAAGACTACACTGATGAATCTGGCGGAGCGCTTTGCCGACCCGACGGCAGGCTCAATCCGGCTGGGGGATACGGACTTCCGGGAAATCCCCCAGAAGGAGCTTCGGAAGCGGATCGCAGTGGTGCCGCAGCATGCTTTCCTGTTTGAGGGAACTATCCGCGATAATCTGTATTATGGAAACCCCGGGGCGACTGAGGCGGAGATCCGGCAGGCATTGGAAATTTCACAGGCAGCGGAATTTGTGGATGCTTTTCCGGAAGGGCTGGAGCATCATGTGGCCTCCGGTGGCAGCAACCTTTCCGGCGGACAGCGACAGCGGCTTGCCATTGCCCGGGCCCTGCTCAGAAAACCGGATTTTTATCTGCTGGATGACAGCTTTTCGGCACTGGACCTGAAAACAGACGCAGCGGTCAGAGCTGCGCTGAAAGAACAGGTAAAGGGTGCAGCCTTCCTGATCGTGGCACAGCGAATCGGAACCATTCGGGATGCCGACAGAATCCTGGTGCTATCCGACGGCCGGGTTGCGGGTCTGGGAACCCATGATGAGCTGCTGCAGACTTGTTCGGTCTACCGCGAGATTGCCGAATCCCAGCTGACAGGAGGTGAGGAGGCGTGAATATCTCCTTCAATCCCAACAATGGAAGCGGCGTAAGGACCTCCAGTGTACTCAGTCTTGACAGGAAGAGCCGGGGACAGGCGAAGACTGTCATCAGACGTTTGTTTGGCTATCTGCCGCGCTATCGCTGGCGGCTGATCCTGGTCATGGTCTGTACGTTGTTCTCAACCGTGTTTGCTGTACTTGGGCCGAAGCTGCTGGGACAGGTGACCAGCTCCCTGCTGGAAACTCTGACAGCCGGAGCAGGGGTGGACATTGCCTTTGTTACGCGAACGCTGCTTCTGCTGGCAGCTTTGTATATTGTCAGCTTTATATTTGACTATCTGGTTACCTGGATCATGGTAGAGGTTTCCCAGCGGATCATCCGGACCCTTCGGCATGAGATCAATGAGAAGCTGTCACGGCTGCCGGTCAGCTACTTTGACGGACATACCTACGGGGATATCATGAGCAGGGCCGCAAATGATGTGGATCTGGTATCCCAGACGCTGCAAAGTACCCTGACGCAGGTTCTGTCCGCACTTGTAACACTTGTGGGCATTACAGTCATGATGTTTACAATCCACCCGCTCCTGACGCTGATCTGCATCCTTACCCTGCCGGCAGGGGCATTGATCACCCGCTTCATTGTCCAGAAAAGTCAGAAGTACTTCCGTCAGAACAGCCGGTATCTGGGCAGGCTGAACGGTACCATTGAAGAGGTGTTTACCGGTCATCACATTGTGAAGGCCTTTGGCAGGGAGGAGCAGACGCTCAGTGAATTTGATGAGGATAATGCAAGCCTGTTTCATGCCGCTATGGTGTCGCAGCTGGCGTCCGGAACTTCCTACCCGATGACAGGACTGGTGTCGGATATTGCCTATATTGCGATCTGTGGGATCGGAGGCTTTGCGGTCCTGCGCGGGAAAATGCGGATCGGGGATGTGCAGGCTATGATCCAGTATTCGCAGAAGTTTTCAACGCCCATCAGCACGCTGACCAATCTGGTGAATACCATCCAGAGCGCCTTTGCCGGAGCAGAGCGGGTATTTGAGCTGCTGGATGAAGCGGAGCAGACACCGGACGCAGAACAACATCTGCCGGTTCCCATAAAGGGGGAAATTGAATTCCGCAATGTCAGCTTCAGCTACAGTGCGGATAAGCCGCTGATCCGCAATTTCAATCTGAAGGTCCATCCGGGAGACTCCATTGCCATTGTGGGCCACACCGGCGCAGGGAAGACAACGCTGGTGAACCTTCTGCTGCGCTTCTATGATGTGGATGCCGGTGCAATCCTGCTGGATGGGGTGGATATCCGGGATATTCCACGGGAAGAGCTCCGGTGCCACTTCGGTATGGTACTGCAGGATGCCTGGCTTCGGACAGGTACAGTCCGGGAAAATATTGCCTATGGGGCCAGTGAGCCGGATGCAGTCGATGACGAAGCAGTGAGGGCTGCGGCGGCTGCAGCCTTTGCGGATGGCTTTATCTCCTGCCTGCCGGACGGCTACGATACCCGGTTGAACGGCACGGATGCGGGAATCTCTGCAGGACAGAAGCAGCTTCTGACGATCGCCAGGGCAGTGATCGCACAGCCGGATGTTCTGATCCTGGATGAGGCAACATCCTCTGTGGATACCCGTACCGAACAGCTGCTGCAGCAGGCTATGCAGCAGCTGATGCAGGACCGGACCAGCTTTATCATAGCACACCGCCTTTCCACGATCCGCCATGCGAAGACCATTCTGGTGATGGACCGGGGGCAGGTTGCAGAGCAGGGGAGTCACGAGGAGCTGATGGCTGCACGGGGGATCTATTACGAGCTGCTGCAGTCACAATTTTCCGGGGCGTCAGATTCCGGGCTGCCGGGCAGGAGCACATAATAGAAGCGTGTCTGCCGCAGAACAGGATGCCGCGAAGATACTGCTGGGAACGGAACTGAAAACTGACAGCAGACGGCTCCTGAATTCTGTAAATTATGCACGAAATCCGCGCCACAAAGCCTGTAATTTTTTTAATTAATTTGTAATTTTTTGTGGCATAATACGGGAACAATGTGCTATAATGTAGGCCGAAAAAACGAAGCATATTTGCACTGGAGCACCGAAGAAGACGGGCACGCCGTGCAGAATGGGAAAGGAAGATGTGTGGTATGAAAAGGATCATCAGTCTGCTGTTGACTGTGGCTCTGCTGCTTGGACTGCTGTCCTCGGTTGTACTGGCCGATGATGTGACCGGGTCGGGCAGTGCCACTGCTGAAACGACAGCGGCCGAAGCGGGTATCTCGAAGGAATACAGAAGCTGGACAACAGATGATGCCAGATGGGCGGACCTTACGATCGGTACAAGCACCAATACGATCAGAAGAAAGGGTTCTCTGATCGTTGCGCTGACCAAACTGATCATCCAGGCGGGACTGAAGGACGAGGAAAGCTTTAATGTTGCGACCTACCTTGAGATGCTGAATAACGCAAAGGCCTTTGAAGGTGATACCGCAAATCTCTACTGGGGCAAGTCAGCATCCCTGATCCCGGGCCTGTCCTATGGCGGCTTTATCCTGAGTGGCAGCTTCCCTGTTGAGGAGAAGTACGATCAGCTTCTTACATGGATCAAGGAAGGAAGGCACCTGATCATTGCAATCGAAAACAGCAAGGATGTTACCCATTATTTTGCTGTGGATGAGATGATGACGCTGGCAACCGGTGTGATCTATGTTATGGACTCCGACAGCAGCACCGGAAATGAATTTTATGTCAGGATCGAGGATGTGGGAGATACCATCACTGCGGTCAACTATTACACAGGCGGTACAAACCATGCTCATGTCTTTGAGACTACGATAATCGAACCGACCTGTGAAGACATTGGCTATACAAAGTACATCTGTTATTGCGGTGAAGGCTATTTTGATTCAGCGACCGAGCCACTGGGACATGTAAAGACGCTCGATGGCGTCACAAAGCAGCCGACCTGCACCGAGGAAGGCGTTATCCAGTATGTGTGCTCCAGATGCAATGCAGTACTGGAGCCGGAGTCTATCCCCGCACTTGGCCATGACTATAAGACTACAGTGACGGCTCCGACCTGTACCACAGACGGCTATACTACCTATACCTGCCAGCGTTCCGGCTGCGGCTATTCCATCAAGGATGATATTGTTTCCGCACTGGGGCATGAGCTTACAGCGGTGGTAACAAAGGCAACCTGCACAACCGGTGGCTATACCACCTATACCTGCCAGCGTTCCGGCTGTACCTATGTAGCACAGGACGATTTTACGGCAGCCACCGGGCACCATCATGTGGCGACTGTGGTTGCGCCGAACTGTGGCAATCAGGGCTATACAGAGCATGTCTGTGCCTGCGGGGACAGCTACCTGTCCGATTACACACCTGCGACCGGCGATCATACGTGGGATGACGGCGTGCTGACCACGAGTATGACAGATACAAGGGACGGAGTTGTTACCTGGACCTGCAGTGTCTGCCACCAGACAAAAACTGTAACGCTGCCGGCCGGCGGAAGCCCCTACATCGATGTGCAGAACAGCAGCAGATATTATTATGCGCCTGTGCTTTGGGCTGCTACGGCAGGGATCACAAGGGGAACCAATACCTTTACCTTCAGCCCGGATGCCAGATGCACCCGTGAGCAGGTTGTAACCTTCCTCTGGCGTGCCGCCGGTTCACCGGAGCCTACGATAACCGCAGCACAGACAGGCTTTACAGATCTGCCTTCTTCCAGCAGCAGCTACTATAAAGCTATCCTGTGGGGATATGAAACCGGTATTGTCAGGGGCATGAGCCCAACAACCTTCGGCTTTGGGCAGAACGTAACCCGTGCACAGTTCGTAACCTTCCTGTGGCGCTTTGCCGGCAGCCCGGAGCCCACCATCACAGGTGCAAGTACCGGGTTTACAGACCTGCCTGTGCCCGCCAGCAGCTACTATAAGGCAATCCTGTGGGCTGCGGAAAACGGTGTGACGGACGGTACAACGCCAACCACCTTTGCGCCCTCCGACTATTGTACCCGTGGGCAGGTCGTAACCTTCCTCTATCGCTATTGCTACCTGGGTAAGGGAAAGTCCTGAACAAAAAACTGTACATAAAGTATGCAGGCGGCACCATTCCGGTGCCGCCTGCATTGTTTTGCCCAACATGGCTGTAATTCAGCGTTCAGGGTCCTGTGAAAGGCCGGGTTCCTGCGGTTCGTCCAGTTGCTGTACACTGCGCAGCTTCCGCTGGATGGCGCGGGTACGGGTGCCCATCAGGTTGTCAAGGTCCTTGCTGGTCTGATTCAGATGGGTCTGCATTTTTTCCAGCATGCCCTCAAATTTATCAAATTCAGTTTTGACTGCACCTAATACCTCCCAGACTTCATTGGAGCGTTTCTGAATCGCCAGAGTCTTGAAGCCCATCTGCAGACTGTTAAGGAGTGCGGCCATGGTGCTGGGGCCTGCTACATTGACCTGGTAGTCCCGTTGCAGGCTTTCAATGAGTCCACGGTTCACTGCTTCCGCGTAGAGCCCCTCAAAGGGGAGAAAGAGAATACCGAAGGCTGTTGTATGTGGGACCTCCACGTATTTGTTGCGGATATCCTTTGCTTCGCTGCGAATGACGGCCTCAAGATTTTTATAGGCTGCGGCGATTGCTTCCCGGTCACCGCTGTCCTGGGCTTCCAGCAGGTGTGCGTAGGTGTCACCCGGGAATTTGGAATCGATCGGCAGCCAGACAGAGCCGGTTGCACCGGGGAGTTTTACTGCGTATTCTACGCGCTCACTACTGCCGGGAATAGTGGCGATGTTGGTGGCGTACTGCTCCGGGGAAAGAATTTCCTCCAGAATGGCACCCAGCTGGATCTCACCGAGAATGCCGCGGGTTTTGACACCGGAGAGAACCTTTTTCAGTCCGCCGACATCACTGGCCAGAGTTTGCATTTCGCCGAGTCCCTTATAGACCTGCTCCAGCTGTTGGCTGACGGTCTGGAAGGATTCTGTAATACGCCGGTTCAGGGTTTCCTGCAGCTTTTCGTCTACAGTACCTCGGATTTCATCAAGCTTTTTTGCGTTTTCCTGACGCATGGACTGCATATTCTCGTTCATGCTGCTGCGGATTTCCTCAAGCCGCTGGCTGTTGGATTGCTCCAGAGCCTGCATCCGGCGCTCCATAAGGGCCATCTGGTCGTTTGTCTGTTTGCGCAGGGTCTCCATCTGTGCATTGAGACTGCACTGCAACTGGGAAATCTGTGTGTTCATGCTCTCACGAAGCTGGTCCTGTGTGGCAGAAAGGGTTTCTGCAAATGCGCCCAGCTGTGCCTTCTGCGCGTTGGAAGCGGTCTGCTGGCTGGCATGCAGAAGCTGGCTGAGTTGATTTACAGACTGCAGCGTGGTAGCGGAAACCGTGCTGATGCTGGTCGCCAGATCCTGCTTCAGGGTGGTGTTCTGGAGCGTGATCTCCTGCCGGACAGCAGAGGACAGCGCGGTGGGATCGGCCTGGTGATTTTTACTGAAAAGCCGGATCAGCTGCACTGCCACAGCGATGATGGCAAGCAGCAGGATCAGCAAAAGAAGGAAGAGTTCCATGTGGGTGCTCCTTTCAGATAATGCTTTGAGAATGGAATGATTATAACAGAGATTTCCGGCGGAATCCACCGCGGAATTGTCGCCATGTCACCTGCCACGTGGCAGAGAACTCCGGTGTGGAGTCCGTTATGACAGCAGAACGCCCCGTTTCGGAAAGCCGAAACGGGGCAAACTGCAAAAAAGGAGAGGAGAAAGGAAAACATGAAAACTTTATAGGAAACAGCATTTGCTGTGCTTATCATCTTTGATGGTTACAGTATACCCGGGAATTATGGCGAAAAAAGAAACCGGATAAAAACAAATTATGAACAGAGTGCTTTCGGGGATCTGTATAAAGAGGTAAACGCAAGTTTGTAAAAGTAAATGTGCAGAAAATTGCGTTTTTCATTTAGGGACTTTCAATTTTGGACAAAAGTACCGTTTTTGTACCATGTAATTGTGTTATAATAAAAAAAGAACCCTAGATTGCAAAAGTGAACATCACATTTTCAGGCATCTAAAGGGGAAATTACCTGATGTTCACCTCTGCAATAAGAACGGATTACAGGTCCGCTTTGTCTATATTCCGCCCATGTGGCACAGCACATAGTAAAAGCACAAGGGTGATCATCGTCTGCGCAGCCAGCAGGATTGCGCTGCGACACCCGAAATAAGCTCAGAGGGAGGCAATAAACTATGAAACTCCTGGAGGGACTGAACCCGGCACAGCGAGAGGCTGTGACTACAACAGAAGGCTATATCCGCGTGATCGCAGGGGCGGGCTCCGGAAAGACCAGAGCGCTGGCGCATCGGTACGCATATCTGGTAAATGAAATCGGCATTCTGCCTGAAAATATCCTCTGCGTGACCTTTACCAATAAGTCCGCGGCGGAAATGAAGAAACGAATCCGCGCACTGGCAGCAGATGCGGATACCGGTTATATCAGCACGTTTCACAGCTTCTGCGTTTCGGTATTGCAGGAGGATATCCATGTAGTCAATTATCCCCAAAGCTTTATTGTGCTGGACAATGCGGATATCGATGCCATGCTGAAGGTGATCTATGAGGAGCGGGGCCTCAGTATGCGGGATATGACATTTTCACGGGCAAGGGATATGATTGAACTGAAAAAGACCTTCTCGGAGCCGGACTATTACAGACCGATGCTGAATCTGTCCATAGATGAGCTCCGGCAGAAATATCTGGAGGCAACAGCCCCGGCTGATGTAATCTTCTGGGGATACGTCTATCAGGAGAAGAAATGCTTCGCTCTGGATTATAATGACCTGATCAACTTTGTCCTGCATATCTTTGAAGTGGATGAAGATACCAGACTGAAATGGCAGGATCGGCTGGAATATATCATGGTGGACGAGTATCAGGATATTGATGATCTGCAGTACCGCCTGATGAAAGCGCTGTGTCCCCTGCATGGGAATCTGTTTGTGGTGGGTGATCCGGATCAGACAATCTATACCTGGCGGGGTGCCAGTGTCAGGTTTATCCTGAATTTTGAGAAGGACTTCCCCAATGTTCGTACCATCATGATGAACGACAACTATCGGTCCACGCCGGAAATCCTGAATGTATGTAACAATCTGATCGCCCATAATAAGGCGCGTGTGAAAAAAGACCTGATTGCAGCGTGTGACCATGGTGAGCTGCCGGTTTATCATCATGCCCGGACGAATATGCTGGAGGCCGAGTGGATCACAGACCGGATCAAAACGCTGCAGGAGAAGGGCGTGCAGCTCAGCGATATCGCAGTTCTGTACAGGGCTCATTATCTTTCACGAAGTCTGGAGGATGTGTTTCTGAAGCGTGAGCTGCCCTATACGATCTACAGCGGGGTGCAATTCTTCGAACGGATGGAGATCAAGGATGCCCTGTCCTATCTGCGCATGGTGATCTATAAGGACGATCTCAGCTTCCTGCGGGTAGCCAATACACCAAAACGGAACCTGGGTGAAAAGCGCATGGCATTTCTGAAAAAACAGGCCATTGCCCGGGGCTGTAGCCTTTACCGTGCGCTGCAGCTGACACTGGAGGATGAAATCTTCAGGGGAACCAAGGCACGACAGTTTGTAAATCTGATCGAGGCGTTTTCTGCGGACTACAGCTATATGACCCTGAGCGAGATGCTGACGCTGCTACTGGACCGCAGTGGCTATGAGGCGCAGCTACGGCTGGAGGGCAGCCAGGAACGGCTGGACAATCTCGCGGAGCTGAAGCAGGCAATTATGGACTATGAAGACAGCTGTGGTGAGGAATGCCGCCCGGAGGACTATCTTGACCGTGTAGCACTGATGACCAATGCGGATGTACCGGATTCCCGGCAGGCGGTAAAGCTGATGACAGTACATACGGCCAAAGGGCTGGAGTTTGAGCATGTATTTGTAGTGGGCATGAATGATGGGATCTTTCCTTCGAAGAAAACTGCAAATGAAGAAGGAATGGAGGAGGAGCGCCGTCTGGCCTTTGTGGCCATGACCCGCGCAAAGCGGGGACTTTATCTGTCGGAGCCGGAGGGACGTAATCTGGACGGCTCCTACCGTTACCCCTCACGGTTTATCTTTGATATCGACCGGACAATGCTGCAATATACCGCGGAGCTGGATCCGCGTCTGGAGGATGATGCGCGTCGTTTTATCCGTGCGGCTACTACTACCATGAAAAACGCAGCTGCGGGACTGAACCTGCAGGCCGGGGACCGGATCCGGCACAATATCATGGGAGCAGGTACCATACTGGAGGTTGACAGCCGTAAACGTGTACTCTATGTTCAGTTTGACGGGATCCCTACCCGCAGACGCCTGAGCTTTATGGCAAAGCTTGAAAAGGAATAAGCGCACCCGGCTGGCAGCTATTCAGGCTGCCAGCCAGATTTTTTTCAGGGGCAGATGAAGTGGATCGGCGTTTTTATATCAGGTATGCACCGGAATTGGCGGCCCTAACTGAAAAAATTTTGTGAATTCCATGATATTTATAAAATAGGTCTGGCACTCTAAGCAAAAGAGTGCTAAAATGGGAGACGAAAAGCAAAATCAGCCATTCAGGCAAAGGAAGTGTGATCAGATATGCTGACAATCCCCTATTACAATCTGCTGTTTCTCCCGGATGTGGTCTACCATTTTCAGGGAAATCAGTTTATGAAGCAGACCGGGATCCCGGCCGTACGCGGGCAGGAGCTTCTGTTCCTGATCCAGAAACGTGACCAGGACAAAGCGTCCCTGACGGAAGATGATCTCTATCCCATTGGCGTGACAGCTGTGGTAGATGGAACCGACCATCAGGGCAACATCAAGATCAGTACAAAGCAGCGCGTGACCATAACAGATCTGGTGGCAAGGCTGGGGCAGCTCCGGGCTGAGATTGCGCCCCGTCCCATAGAAGAGGACCTGGAGGAAGCAGAGGTCAACCGACGCTTCCGGGCTATGCGCAGTGCGGTGCTGCGTTTTATCAGTGGCAAGCCCTGGGACATGATGGTGCGGGGCAATATCATGCAATGGGAATCTGCACCTGAAATGATCATTATGCTGTCAAATTTTATCAATATTCCTGCAGAAGAAAAGTATGCCATGCTGTCAGCTGATACCCGTTCAAGGCAGCTGGAGGTCATTGAGCGTGCGCTTTACAGTGGGCTGGAAACCTTAAAGGTATCCGAGGAGGCGGAATCAGACCAGAAGGAATCCAATGAAAAGCTCTACAGGGAGGCTGCCCTGAAAAAGCAGATCAGCTACCTGGAAAAGCAGCTGGAGGAGCTGCATCCGGAGAACATTTCTGATGTACGCAGATTCGAGCTTGCGGTAGAGGACTCGGGGATGAATGAAACTGCCCGCAGGGAATGTGATAAGATCCTTGCGCGGATGAAGCAGGAAGGCGAAAATGGCCACGACTATGCGACTCTCTACGATTATATGGAATTTGTCACGGGTCTGCAGTGGAAGAAGGCTGAGCCAAAGGAGCTGGACCTTGCGGAGGCGGAGCGGGTGCTCTGTGCCGACCACTATGGAATGGACAGGGTAAAGCAGCGCATTTTACAGCAGATTGCGGTGATGACACTGAAAAAGCAGCAGGCCGGCTCAATCCTGCTCTTTGTGGGTCCGCCCGGTACCGGTAAGACCAGCATCGGTAAGGGAATTGCGGAAGCACTTGGCCGCAGCTATGTGCGCATTAGTCTGGGCGGTGTAAAGGATGAGGCTGAGATCCGCGGTCATCGCCGCACCTATGTGGGAGCGATGCCCGGCCGTATCATGGAAGGGATCCGCCGTAGCGGCAGCTCCAATCCGGTGGTGGTACTGGATGAGGTGGACAAGCTGTCCAGAGATTACAGCGGAGATCCCGCCAGTGCGCTGCTTGAGGTTCTGGATCCGGAGCAGAACAACAGCTTTACAGATCATTACCTGAACGTTCCCTATGACCTGTCAGATGTTCTTTTTGTCTGTACGGCCAATGATTCCTCTACAATCCCGGCGCCTCTGCTGAACCGTATGGAGGTCATTCAGTTTGACGGCTATACGGCAACGGAAAAGCTGCAGATTGCAAAACGTCACCTTCTGCCCAAGGCACTGGCGGATGCCGGCCTGAAGGCAAAGCAGCTGCGTGTCAGCGACAGTGCACTGGAGACTGTGATCGCGGATTATACCCGTGAATCCGGCGTACGCGGCCTGAAAAAACAGCTTGATACGATTTGCCGTAACGCAGCCATCACACTGCTGAAGGGGGAGAAGAAATCGGTCACAGTATCACCAAAGCGACTGAAGGAACTGCTGGACGGTTCTCCAATCCGGCATGAGATCGCGGGCCGGGAAAATCAGCCCGGCGTGGTAACCGGTCTTGCCTGGACCAGCGCAGGTGGTGAGATCCTCTTCATCGAGACACTGCTTACCGCAGGCAGCGGGCATACCCTGATCACGGGGCAACTGGGCGATGTGATGAAGGAATCGGCGCAGCTGGCAGTCAGCGTGGTAAAGTCACTGCTGCCGGAGCAGGCAAAAGCCCTCACGAAAAACGATCTTCACATCCATGTTCCGGCAGGTGCGGTACCTAAGGATGGCCCGTCAGCAGGCATTACGCTGACCACAGCACTGGCGTCGTTGCTGACCGGGAAAGCGGTTCCTGCAGACCTTGCTATGACCGGCGAGATATCCCTGCGCGGAAATGTCATGCCGATTGGCGGGCTGACTGAAAAGCTGATGGCAGCCCAGCGGGCGGGGATCCATACGGTACTGATCCCGGAAGAGAACACAGAGGACCTGAAGGACGTACCGCAGGAGGTACAGGCTTCCCTGACGATCATCCCTGTCAGACAGATTCGTGAGGTGCTGCAGCACGCAGGCATTCTGGAGAAATAAGATTACAGACGATGCTCCGGCCGTGGCTTTGCCGGCGAATGAATTAAAAAGCCTGCACTGACAAAACGGTGCGTCCGACAGGACGCACCGTTTTTGACTGGTAATTGTGATCAGCCTGCGCTGATCACGGTCATGGGAGGCTCCGGATTTTCTACCTTCGAAAAATCAGCACCCATGCCCCGGAGCTTTGCTGTGATATTTTCATAGCCGCGTTCCACATAGCGGATATCACTGATGATCGTAGTTCCCTGAGCGCACAGACCGGCGATCACCATGGCGGCACCGGCACGCAGGTCACAGGCCTTGACGGGGCAGCCGCGCAATTGCTCCACGCCTTCAATGATGGCGACCTTGCCATCAACCTCTACATTGGCGCCCATACGTCGAAGCTCTCCAATGTAACGGAAGCGGTTATCCCAGACACCCTCAGTGAGCACGCTGGTACCCTCTGCAACAGCCATGCAGACTGCAATCTGAGGCTGCATATCTGTAGGAAAGCCGGGATGGGGCATGGTCTTGACCTTGCATTTGCGGAGCCGACCGGAGGACTGTACACGTACGGCGTCGCCCAGCTCGGTAACGGTAACACCCATCTCGCGGAGCTTTGCAGTGATACATTCCAGATGCTTGGGGATTACATTCTTTACAAGAACATCTCCACCGGCCGCGGCAACCGCTGCCATGTAGGTGCCGGCTTCAATCTGATCGGGGATGATGGAGTAGGTGCCGCCGCGCAGCCGTTTCACGCCGCGGACCTTGATCACATCTGTGCCTGCGCCGGATATGTTGGCACCCATGGCATTCAGAAAGTTTGCAAGGTCTACGATATGGGGCTCTTTTGCGGCATTTTCAATGATCGTGATGCCCTGTGCCAGGGTTGCGGCAATCATAATGTTCATAGTTGCGCCAACGGAGACCACATCCAAATAGACACGGCTACCCTTAAGGGGCTCTGTAGTGGTGGCGAGAATATCGCCGTTCAGAATCTGGATCGTTGCACCCATGGCCTCAAAGCCCTTGATGTGCTGATCAATGGGACGCACACCAAAATCGCAGCCTCCGGGCATAGCGACGGTGGCCTTGCCGAAGCGGGAGAGCAGCGCACCGACCAGATAATAGGAGGCGCGGATCTGACATGCCAGCTCATGGGGAACAGAGGTAGCGTGCACTCTGGAACAGTCCAGCTCAAAGGTGGTACGGTTGATCATGCGTACAGTGGCGCCGATCCGGGTCAGAATATCAAGAAAGATCTGTATATCAGATACATCGGGAACATTTTCAATTCGGCAAACGCCATCTACCATAAGGGCCGCGGGGAGAATTGCAACAGCGGCATTTTTTGCACCGCTGATGGTAACCTCACCGGAGAGCGGCTTGCCGCCGTGAATAACATACTGTGCCATAATGATGGAATCCTCACAATCTCAAATTAATGCCTGCAGGCGAAAAGGACGGGTGAGAGCCGCCTCGAAATGCGGACGTTGAGACCCGGGCCGGCATGCAGAAAACTGTCAGGGCAATTAACATAAAATCAGTCCTATCACTATAGCATATTTTTGACAAACTGTAAAGGGTTCCCCCATGGGTGACTGGCAAAAAATGCATAATAGCAGTCATAAAGCTATGGGGATTCCGTTGAATCCGTTACAAAACCGCATAAAATCGCGGATTTTTGACAATAGAATGCAAGTATGTTATAATTCTCAAATTAAGGACCTGAGCCTGATTAAATGTGCGAACTGACGGAGGAGACGTAATGAACCCCCTGAAAAAATATAAAAACCGAAGTAATCCAGACAAATGCAGAGTCTCAGCCGCTGTACATATCAGCGATGAAGGGCGAGGCTTTGCGGCGTGGATCTGCCGCCGGAGGCTTGTCCGGTGGCTGACATCGCAGCCTCCTGTGGAATCACAGCCCGACATTTTCGGAAGGGCAGCCGGATGGCTGACCGGACTGCTGGCAAAGGTCTGTACGGTACTGAAGCTGGACCGGGTCCTCCGGAACAGCGTACTGCTGCGGCCGGAGCTGTGGCTGCTGTTTACATTGCTGCTGCTGCCCTTTATGCCAACGATGGTGATGCTGGTGCTTGCGGCGGTTACGCTGGGAGCAACGCTGCTTTCACGCTGCATGGCGCAGGCCCGGCCCGAAGCAGGCAGCCGCTTCGGCATAAGACTTTACAGCCCGGCGCTCCGGCTTACCGGGCTGCTGGCGGTAGTCTACCTGCTGGCAATCCCTGCTTCGGTAGATCCATCTGCAAGCCTGTACCCGGCTGTACTGATCGCCTTCTTTATGCTCTTCTCGTTTGGGAGCTACGGTGCGGTCAGACGCTGGTCCGACCTGCGGCGTGCCTTTGCAGTGCTGGCGATAGGGGCAGTAGCGGTGAGCCTGTACGGCTTTTATCAGTGGCTGAATCCGGCGGCCTTCAGCTCCGGCTGGCTGGATGAAGACATGTTTTCTTCTATTTCCTTTCGTGTATATTCTACCTTCCAGAATCCCAATGTACTGGGGGAGTATTTCCTGCTGGTCATTCCCTTTACCCTGGCGCTGGCGTTGACTGCAGGAAACCGTAAAAAGAAGCTGCTTTGGGGCCTGGCTGCACTGCTTATGTGTCTGTGTGCGGTGCTTACCTATTCCCGTGGCTGCTATATCGGCCTGGCACTGGCACTTGTGGTATTTCTGGTACTGCTGGACCGTCGTTTCCTGATCCCGGTGATCATTCTGGCGGTATTATCGCCACTGTTTCTGCCGGCCTCCATTACAGAGCGGATTCTGTCGATCGGCAGCACGGCGGATACCTCCACGAACTACCGTGTGGAGATCTGGATCGGTGTTCTGGATATGCTCAAACACTTCTGGTATAGCGGGGTTGGCCCGGGCGAAACCGCATTCGCAACGGTATATCCGATTTATGCGCTTGAGGCAGTGAGTGCCCCGCATTCTCATTGCCTGTATCTGCAGCTGCTCTGTGACACCGGAATTTCCGGCCTGCTGATATTTCTGCTGGCCGCTGTCAGCCTGCTACGCAGTCTCCTGACATCTCTTCGCCATGCAGTCCGACGTGAAACACAGGTTTTTGCGGCTGCGGGTGTTGCAGCAATCTGTGGCTTTCTGCTGCAGAGCAGCACTGACTATTCCTTTTATAATTACCGGGTCCTGCTGCTCTACTTCGCAATGACGGGCCTGTGTCTGCTGCTGCGCCACGAAGAGAAGCTGCTGGAGGGAGACGGCGATGCCGGGCGACTTGCAATGGACCTTACAGAAGAACGCAGACCTGTGATCCTGCAGATCCTGTCTGACAGCAATCTCGGTGGAGCCGGACGCTATCTGCTCAATCTGTTTACGGCCTATGACCGTGAAAAATATGCGATGGTACTTGTCCTGCCTGCCGGTGGTGCCGTAGCGGCGGAGGCTGACATAATGGGCATCCCGGTGATTGAGGCAGATATTCCGGGCGAGAGCTCACTGAATCTCAGAAGCATTCTGGAACTGCGACGCATCTGCCTGCTGCTGCAGCCGGAGCTGGTGCAGACCCATGGCTCACTCAGCGGACGTATTGCGGCACGGGCAACCCGGGCGAAGATCCTTTATACCCGACACAGTGTGTTTCCGGTTTCAGGGCGGCTGCAGAAGGGGCCGGGCCATGTGCTGTCCGCCTGGGTCAATCGGTATTATGGAGACCTTGCGCTGGCGGTCAGTCCCGCTGCGGCAGAAAACCTGCGGGAGATCGGCGTTAAGTCTGAAGCGATTGTAACGGTCATGAATGGCGTGAAGGCGCCGGAAGCGGATCCAGAGCATACAGCGGCCTTCTGCCGTAGCTATGGCCTGAGGCCAGATATCTTCACGGCTGGAATCTTTGCGCGGCTGGAGGAATATAAAGGCCATGATACCATTCTGGAGGCAGCTTCCATATTGAAGCAGGAGCAACGCAGACTGCAGATCATAATCTGCGGAGCCGGTCCCCGGAAGGAGCATATATGTAAGCAGATCCGGGCACTGAAGCTGGAGGATACGATCTTCTTCTGTGGCTACCAGAGCCATCCCGCAGACGCTATGGCAGCAGTCTCGGTACAGCTGAATGCCTCTACAGGAACAGAAGCCACGAGCCTTGCGCTGATCGAGGGGATGAGTATGGGACTGGCTACGATCGCCAGCAGCTACGGCGGAACGCCATACCTGATCCATGACGGACAGGAGGGCCTGCTCTTTGCGCCGGGCGATGCGGAGGGACTGGCTGACTGCCTGCGTCGGGTCATGGATGACAATACCCTGTGTCTGGCATTGGGCGAAACAGGGAGGCGGTCTTATCTGCAGCACTATACGGCGGAAGCATTTGCGGCGCAGCTGCAGCGGATTTATGATCAGCTGCTTGGGAAGGAGGCCGGAGCATGAACAGGATCGGCGCTTTTCTGAAGAAGGTCAGCATCTTTGATCTGGCGGTGCTGGTACTTGCCCTGATCGCCGGAATACTGGCGTGGACCTTCCTGCACGGCTCTGCTTCCTGTGAGGCGTCCATGACACCGGAAGCAATGCTGGAGGATATCCTTCGTGCAGACAGCAAGTATAACGACCCGGAGGATATGAACAGGTCGGAATATTATAACATCGACTGCAGGATTCGGATGGAGAATATCTCCATGGACTATGCTGAGAATTATCCGGAGCTGGGATCGGAAATCTGTGATGCCTACTCCGGCAGCAGGATTGGAACCTTACAGGGCTGTGAAATGACGGAGCATGGTGACGGAACTATGGATGTCTGCATAACGCTGCGGATCTATGCCATGTTTTTCAAAAACCGGATTCAGACCCCGCAGTGCTATGAAATCCGCGCAGGAAAAGTAATTTCCCTGCAGGGACAGGATGGCTATCTGGGGACGGGCACGATCACATGGATCAGCCACTGAGGTGAGAATTATGAAAAAACATACCTTTACATTGTTGTGCCTGGCCACGGTACTGATCATACTTTCGGGGGCTGTGATAAATAGAACTGTGCTGAAGGACCTGCGTACAGTACCAAGCTGGACCTGCACCGCAGTTTACACGGTGCAGGTGACTGATGTGGATGCGGAGGCTGCCGATATGATCGGAAGCAAACAGAGCCTTTATACCGAAAACGGTGACATGCTTGGTACTGTGGTCCGTGTGGAACAGACGCCGGCAGCATCCGGCAGGCAGGATCTCAGTGACCTGAAGCTCTATGTTGAGGCAACGCTGGAACGGCTGTCCAACACACAGCCGGGTGCGTGCAGCTTTGATGAACCAATGGAAATGACATTTGTCAGCAGATTTGTGACCTTTACCGGTCTGATCACCGGGATTGCAGAGGAAGATGAGACAGCAGATGAAAGAGCAGAACAGGCAGCGTAAGATACTGATGGTCCTGATGGGGCTGAATATCGGCGGGGCGGAAACGCATGTGGTTGGTCTTGCCGCAACCCTGCAGAAGATGGGCTGGGAGGTGCAGATCGCGTCAGCAGGTGGCATCTATGAGCAGGAGCTTACACGTCTGGGAATCAGGCATTTTCAGGTGCCTGCAGATAACAGAAGCCTGCGAAGCCTGCGGGAGGCATATGTGGGCCTCGAGAAGATCATTCTTCGTGAAAAACCGGATATTGTGCATGCGCACGCCAGAATTCCCGGCTTCCTTTGTGGAAAGCTGCACAAAAAGTACGGGTTTCCCTTTGTTACAACTGCACACTGGACCTTCAAGGTTACACCCCTGCTGCGCTTTATGACAGACTGGGGCCAGCAGACCATTGCGGTCAGTGAGGATATCCGGGACTATCTGATTGAAAACTATGATCTGCCTGCGAAGAACATCCATGTGACGATCAATGGCATTGATACACAGCAGTTTTCTCCGGAGGTGTCTGGAGAAAGGATACGGCAGGAGCTGAAGATTCCACCGGACGCCCCGGTGGTGGCCTGCGTTACACGGCTGCATGAGAGCCGTGCGCAGTCGGCACTGGAACTGGCTGATATTGCTGAGAGGCTGGCTGCCAGACTGCCCGGCCTGCGTATTGTGATTGCAGGTGACGGGGAATGCCTGCCCCAGCTGCAGCAGCAGGCAGCCGCTGTAAACGAGCGCCTGGGCTATGAATGCCTGTTGATGCTGGGGGCCAGAAAGGATATTGCAGAGATTGTCAGGGCCGGCAATGTTTTCGTGGGTGTCAGCCGCGCAGCACTGGAGGCTATGAGCTGCGGTGTTCCTGTGATCCTGTGCGGAAACGAAGGCCACGGCGGACTTGTCATGGCGGAATATGCTGAGCGCTACCGTGCCACAAACTACTGCTGCCGGGATTACCCGGCAAGCTCGCCGGAACTGCTGGAAAAGGATATCCTACAGGTGATGGCGATGGAACCGGAGGAAAGAAACAGCCTTGGTGCGGCAGGACGTGCGATCGTGCTTGACGGCTTTTCCCTGGAAACCATGGCGCTGGACTGTGAAAGGGCATATGAGTGTGCCATGAACAGGCAGAGCACCATGGTAGTCTCCGGCTACTACGGCTATGATAACATGGGCGATGAAGCCATTCTGCAGCGCATTACAGAGAAATTTGGCCGGGATTACCGGCTGCTCGTCTTGTCGAAGCAGCCTGCTGAAACCATGCGCCGTTACCCGGTAGAGGCAGTTTACAGGTTTGCGCCTTTAACAGTGCGCAAGGCGATTCGTACATCAGATGCTGTGCTTTCAGGTGGTGGCAGCCTGCTACAGAACCGAACATCGCGACGGTCGCTGTGGTATTATCTGTGGGTGATCCGGCAGGCGGAGCATTATGGAAAGAAGACGGTCATTTACGCCAATGGTGTTGGCCCCATAAGTGGGCGGTCCAGCCGGGCAATGACAGGCCACGTCTTGAATGCGGCCAGTCAGATTACGGTCCGGGATGAGGACTCGGCGGAGGAACTTCGACGGCTGGGCGTTACAGGACAGATTACAGTAACTGCGGACCCGGTATTTACCATGCCGCGGCCTGAGGAAGGCGCAGGTGTCCACATGCTGGAAAGTGCGGGAATCCTCACAGAAGGCAGACAGCGTCTGCTGGGAGTCTCACTGCGCAGCATGGATATGTCCAGAAGAGGAATCCTCTGCTGCGGACAGCTGCTGGATCAGGTCTGCGGGGAAACCGGATGCGTCCCGGTATTTTTGTGCATGCAGCAGCCGACTGATCTTGAAATGGCGCAAAAGGTGCAGGCGGTTATGAAGACAGCCGGAAGGGTACTGACCGGATGCAACACAGCGGAAGAGATGATCCGGGCAATTTCGGCAATGGAAGCTGTCGTCAGTATGCGGTTGCATCCTCTGATCTTTGCGGCAGTTGCGGGTACACCCATGGCGGGCTTTGCTTTTGATCCGAAGGTCACCGCCTTGCTGCGTGATCTTGATATGCCGGTCCTTGATATGCCGGAGCGTCTGAATCAAGATACTGCTGTGCGCACCATAGTAGAGCTGATTGAAGACCGGGCGGCGCTGTCTGCACGCCTGCTGCAGCGCGCTGCGGAAAAAAGTACGCTGGCCAGTGAAACTGACCACAGACTTCTGCAGTTCCTGAAGGCTTCGAAGACTGCGGAATCGGAAAAAACTGAAAATAGCATAGAGGCAGAGGCCTTGGAGCCGCTCCCGTCAATTTTGCACCTGATCGGTGGAGGAGATTCGGGGGGAGCAAAAACACATGTGCTTTCCATTTTACAGGGCCTGCAGCAGCAGAGCTGCCGGGTACATCTGGTATGCTTTCGGTCGGGGGAATTTGCAACTGAAGCAGAGCAGCTTGGAATCCCAATGACAGTGCTGCCCAAAATGAATGTAGTGTCCAATCTGATCTGGCTGCGCAGGTATATTGTGGAGAATGACGTTGGAATTGTACATTGCCATGGTGCAAAGGGTAATATGTTCGGTGCGATGCTGGGCGGCTTCCATGGGATCAGGGTTGTTACGACTGTGCACAGTGATCCGAGCCTGGACTATCTGGGAAGACCGTTCGCGTCAATCGTATTTGGCCGGATCAATCTGGCGGCACTGCGAAAAATTTCCTATCAGATTTGCGTCTCGGATGCCCTGCGGGAGCTTCTGGAGCGGGAAAAAATCGGCACTCGCAAACGCTTTGTAATGTACAATGGGATCAGCTTTGAAAAAGCTGATCCACCTGTGCCTGCGAAAGAATATCTCGCGCGCTTTGGAATCAGCAAAACACCCGGTATGGTAATCTTCGGGACAGCCGCAAGGTTGTCCCCTGTCAAGGATATTTCAACGATGATCCGCGCCTTTGCCGGGACAGTCAGCAGGTTCCCGGAGGCGCGGCTGATGATCGGTGGTGACGGTGAGGAGCTGGAGAAGCTGAAGAAACTGTCAGAACGGTTGTGTCCCCGGGGAACGGTTGTGTTTACCGGCTGGCTCCATGACACCGACAGCTTCTATGGTGCGATCGATGTCAATGTGCTGTCATCCCTTTCGGAGGGCTTCCCCTATGTACTGCCGGAGGGGGGGCGCAGATACTGCGCCTCAATTTCAACAGATGTAGGAGGAATCCCCGAAATCATTACAGACGGAGAAACCGGTCTGCTCTTTGCTCCCGGAGATGTGGAGACACTGACTGCACATATGTGTCGGATGATCGAACAGCCCGAAGAACGGAAACGGCTGGCAGATGCTTTATACATGCGCACAAAAACACGGTTTTCGCTGGAGAATAACATACAGCTTCAGATGGATATCTATCGCCGGATCCTGGCCGACAAAGGAGAATAAAAAGTATGAGAAAGCAGGCAATCTCCCGCAGATTGATCATTTTGCTTTGCGCACTGCAGCCAATCCTCAGTAGCCTTTCCTACTGGCTGATCGAGCTGGACTGCAGCACAGTACCGACGCTTGCGCTCAGAATGCTGCTTCTGACAGGCACAACGCTGGTGGCCATGTGCTTCAGCAGACACAGAAGCAGATACATTTGCCTGATCGCTGTTGGCGCGGGCTTTTACTGCCTGCATGCATGGTCAGGCTTTCAGGCGGGAAGCTTTGCATCCACCTCGGCACTGGCGGAGGATCTGACCAACTATATCCGGGTATTTCAGATACCGTTGCTTACGTTTGCCCTTATCACGCTGACAGCAAGCGCGGAGGGGCATATGCGTTCTCTGTGGCAGGGGCTTACGGTAGCCTTTTGGTTGATCGTACTGATTGAGATCCTCAGTACAGTAACCGGAACTGATCCGCACACCTATGCGGCAAAGGGAATCGGTGTATGCGGCTGGTTTTATGCTCCCTCCTCTCAGAGTGCGGTGCTGACCATGCTGTTCCCACCGGTACTGTATGCTGCGATGAAGCAGGAAAAACCATGGATTTTTGTACTGACAGCAGTGGTTGGCTTTGCGGAGCTATTTCTGTTTGCCACGAGGCTCAGCTATCTGGCAATTTTCCTGATCGCTGCCTGTGCAATCCTGTTCTGGACTGTCAGTCGGGGGACAGCCTGGTGGAAGACCCTGCTTGTTCTGTTGCTGGCGCTGGTCTGCGGCCTGTGCTGGCCGGTGTCCCCAATGAAGCAGAATCGAGACCGTATGTCCGAAAATGCCACCTTAAAGCAGGAACAGTATGATGCGCTGGTGGAGCAGGGCATCGAAGAATTTGGCAGTGAAGGTGATGAATACCTGACCTATGTCTACGAATACCAGCTGCCAAATCTGGTAGACCGATTCGGGTTTGAAAAAACTGTGGAAATTTATGACCATACCGCATTGGTCAGTACCATTGGGAATGATCGGCTCAAAAAACGGAATTACTGTCAGCTGCTGCTCAATCAGAGCCCGATTACGGCGAAGCTGTTTGGCATTGCCTATCCTGAGATGACCTGGAACGGTGAGGTCTTTGATGTGGAGAATGATCTTTACGGGATCCTTTACCTGTATGGTTACGCAGGGGTGCTTTGCCTGCTAGGCTTCCTGCTCTTCTTTGCATATCAGGTTCTAAAGCTGCTCCGCAGAAGTCCCCGGCGCTGCTTTACACCTGAAATGGGGGCTGCAGCGGCAATGATCGCCTGCGGAATGGCACACGCAATCTTTACGGCGGGCCTTTTGCGCAGGCCTAATGCGTCCTTTTATCTGTCAGCTGCCCTTGCAATTGTGTGGAATCTTACCGCAGAAGTACGCGGCCCGACGCTGTACGGTGGGAACAAGGAAAAAACAGAGGCGAGCGCTCGGACAGAATTTGCACAGGATGGGGAAGGAGCTGAGAAACAGTGATGGAGAAAAGAGTGAAACAGGGACAGGCGACTGAAGAGGAGAAGCTTCGAAGTGTGTCCGGACAGCGAGTGACGTTGCTTGCGCATTGCGTTACAGTGCTGTTTGTTCTGCAACCACTGATGGATATCTTTTCCTTCTGGCTGGGTGAGCTGGGGCAGGGCAACACGGTATCTCTGGGGCTACGTTTTCTGGTATTCTTTGTTGTACTGCTGGCAGGCTTTCTGTGCGCCTCCAGAAAAAAATACTATATGGTAGCTGCACTTGTAATAGGGCTGATGCTTGCGGGGCATTGCGGCGCCTGCCTTATCGCAGGCTATCAGGCGCCGTTCACAGACTTTACGAATTTTGTGCGTGTGATCCAGATGCCGGCTTTTGCAGTCTGCATGATCTCCTTCCTGAAATATGGAGAACGATTTAAAACCGGAGAGGAGAACCCAATCTGGGAGGCGGCCTGGAATGGACTGACCATCAATTTCTGGCTGATCTCCGTCAGCGTCCTGATCAGTGTACTCACGGGGACTGCTGCAGCAACCTACAGCTATAATGGTTATGGCGTCCTGGGATGGTTTGCAACCTCAAATTCCCAGAGCGCTGTGATGAGTGTACTGTCACCGATCGTGATCCTTCAGGCCTGGCGCAGAAAAAATTACCCATATTTCATTCTGACGACGGCTGCTGCCTATCTTCAACTGTACTTTATGGGGCCACGGCTGGCATTCCTGACCATGGTCGTGGTTGCGGTTGGGTTTGGACTGACACTTCTGCTGACCGGTGAACTGAAGCGACAGAAGAACTGGCGGAGTGCGGTTCGCTATCTTATGATCCCGGTGGCCGCGATGGTGGTCTGCCTGGCGGCGGTCAAAATGTCCCCTATGTATCTGAACCAGCAGGCCTATGGCGATGATATGGCGCAGAAGCAGGTCTGGGAAGGACAGATGTTTGAAAAAGCTGAGGCAGAGGCCAAAGTGGAAGAGAATAGTGCAAAGGCCGATGAGAAAGCCGACACGAACAAAGCGGACGAAAAAAAGGAAGAAAGTCTGGCTGCGCTGCGGAAAATCTACGAGTTTTATACACCGGTTATGTGTAAGAGATTCGGAACAGATACTGTAATGGAAAAATATGGCTACACCCAGACGGTAACCGACCTGACTGCCACGCGGCGACAGAAGATCGTCTATTGTGAACTGCTGCTGGAGGAGCACCCGGCTATTTCCAGACTTTTTGGTATGGAGCTTGGAAAGATGTATTTTGAAGATGCTATCTTCGATGTGGAAAACGATTTCCACGGTATCTTCTTCCTTTACGGTGCGGTGGGGCTGCTGCTGCTGCTGCTGTTTCTGGGATGGTTTGGACTGCGGATCCTGCGCTGTCTGGTCAGAAATTTTAAGGTCTACTTTACTCCGGAGGCAGCCGGGACCGGCATGGCCTTTCTTCTGCTGCTGGTTTATGCTTACTGTACATCCGGTGTGCTGCGCCGACCGAACGCATCCTTTTACCTGTCTGCGGTTCTGGCACTGGTCTGGTATCTGACTGACCGCAGCAGAGAAAAAAATCTGCCGGCAGAATCGGGCAGCCGGACAAAAACAGAGGAGGCTGAGAATCTATGAAGCTGAGTATTGTGGTTCCGGTATACAATGTTGCGGAATACCTGCCACGGTGTGTGGATTCTCTGCTGGCACAGCAGCTGGATGATTGTGAGATCATACTGGTAGATGATGGTTCCACCGACGGCCTCTGTGATGCGATCTGTGACCGTTACGCCGCGGCGCATCCCGGACTGGTGACGGCGCTGCATAAGTCCAACGGTGGCCTGGGCGATGCGCGGCACTTTGGGCTTCAGGCAGCACATGGGGAATACGTTCTGTTTGTAGACAGTGATGATTATTTGGACCCTACGGCTGTGAAAACGCTGATGCCATATATCCGGCAGGACTATGATGTTGTGATCTTTGGCTTTCGGGTAGATACGGATGGTCAGATTGGCCCACCACAGCTGGATGACCTGCCGATGGAGACGCCTCTTACACTTTCAGAAACCCCGATGCTCCTGATGGCAGCTCCCAGCGCATGGAATAAGGTGTGGCGGAGAAGCCTTTTCACACAGCATGACATCCGATATCCGGCAAGAGTGTGGTACGAGGATCTCAGTACAACCGGGAAGCTGTTCGCGTGCGCATCCAGCCTCGTTGCAATTCCGGTTCCCCTGTATTATTATGTAGTACGGGAAGGGTCCATTACCCGCAACCGCGGGACAGAACGTAACCGCGAGATTATGGATGCACTGAATTCGGTGACAGACTGGTACAGGGAACATGGCCTGTACGAAAGCTACCGGACCGAGCTCGAAGCACTGACGGTCTTTCATGTATTTATGACGGCCTCAGTCCGCGTGGCAAGGATTGACCCGCACAGCCCGGTACTGAAGGAGCTGCGGGCCTATGTATATGAACGCTTCCCTGCATGGAGGAAAAACAGCTATGTAAAAAATTACCCGCCAAAGCACAGGCTTGTTTTGCTGTTACTTCGGCTTCGGGCTTATCGCCTGACAGGCCTGCTGTTTAACCTGAAGGGCAGCTGAAGCTGTGGGGATTAACGACTGAACAATGGTGTTCCGCGGAGACGGAACCGAAAATGCTGGAAGGACGGTGAAGCCTGTTGAGAAAACCACGTTTAAAGACAAAAAAGGGCGTGCTTCTGAAGAACACAGTCATGCTGTATATTCTGACATTCTCGACCTATATCATGAGCTTTATTGTGGTACCGTATGAAACCCGTGTGCTGCAGACTGAGAAATATGGCCTTCTGGGAGTTGCAACCGCTATCATGGTGTACTTTCAGCTGATCATAGATTTTGGCTTCATCCTGTCTGCCACCGAAGAGGTCTCTGAAAAGCGGCATGACAAGGCTGCGCTGAACCGGATTTTCACTGCGGTCACGCTGAATAAGCTGCTGCTGGCAGTCTGCTCTGGCGCAGTCTTACTGCTGCTGTGCCGACTGGTATCAAACTGGAAGGCGAATACAATGTTCTTCTTCCTGTTTTATATCGCTACGGTGGTCAATTCATTGATCCCGGATTATCTCTACCGCGGGATTGAGCAGATGAGCGCGATCACCATCCGCACGGTTCTGATCAAGTTTTTCTTTACAGTGATGATCTTCCTGCTGCTGCGCGGGCCGGAGGATTACTATGTGATCCCAATCCTGAACATCATCGGTAATACAACAGCGCTTCTGGGTGTATATATTCACTTGTACCGGCATCTGAGCATTCATTTTACACGCTGTGAGCCCCGGGAAATCTGGCGGATCATGCGCAGGTCCATGACATTCTTCCTGTCACGGATTGCCACAACCGCCTATACGGCTGCAAACACGATCATTCTGGACATTCTGTCAGCAGGGACAGTGACTGCGTTCTATACGGGCGCTGACAAGCTTATCACAACGGCAAAGAACGGTCTTTCACCGATTTCTGACAGCCTCTACCCCTACATGACGAAAAACAGGGATTTTGCGCTGGTGAAAAAGGTGTTGCTGGTGATCGAGCCTGTCATCATCGCGGGCTGTGCGGTCGTCTTTATCTGGGCGCGGCCGCTTTGTACCTGGTTCTTCGGGGAAGGTTATGGCGAGACAGGGACGGTCCTTCAGGCAATGCTGCCGGTGGTTGTAGTGATCCTTCCGAGCTATATCCTTGGCTTCCCGACTCTGAGTGCTATGGGCCTCAGTAAATACGCAAATTATTCGGTAATTTTTGGGTCTGCGCTGCATATCATCAATCTGCTGGCCCTCTATTTCAGCGGGCATATGAACATGGTTACCCTGGGCTGTCTGGTGTCGATTGCCGAAACGGTGATCCTGCTGTTCCGGGTTGTGGTGATCCTGAAAAACCGTGACAGACTGAAGCCCGGAGAACAGGAGGTTCCCTATGATGCTGACTGAGAAGCTGAGGACGGCGGCAGGCTGGGCACTGGGCAGGGTCCTGCCGGTGGATCATCATAAGGTTGTGTTTTCCTGCTATTATGGCAGGGGCTATGGAGACAGCCAGAAGGCAATCGCGGAGGAGTTGCTGCGCCGGAACAAAAATCTGAAGCTGGTCTGGCTTACTGCGGATCAAAACGCGGCAGAATCCCTTCCGGATGGGATCAAAGCCTGTAGCTACCATTCTATCCGCCGGGGAATTGCGCTTGGAACAGCGAAAGTGTGGGTGGATAACTGCCGCAAGGGCGCACGCTTCAAAAAGAAAGGCCAGCAATACCTGCAGACCTGGCACGGCTTTGCACTGAAGCGGATCGAGAAGGACGCAGTTGCAAACCTGCCGCCGGAGTATCCGGCCTATGCGGAAAGAGATTCATCGCAGATCGATCTTCTGGTATCTGACAGCCGATTTATGACGGAGGTATACCGAAGTGCCTTTTGGTACGGTGGTGAGATCGCAGAGTTTGGCCTGCCGCGGAATGACAGCCTGATCCGGAGAAAACCGGACACTGCGACAGTGGTACGGAAAGCGCTGGGAGTGCCGGTGGAAGAGAAGCTGGTACTGTATGCGCCAACCTTCCGGGTGGACCATTCCATGGAGGCCTGCAGTCTGGATTTTGCGCGGCTCAAGAAGGCCTGTGAGCGGCGCTTCGGCGGAAGCTTTACAGTATTGGTGCGGCTGCATCCCAATGTGGCCGGGCTGGCGGAAGACTATCTGAAGCCGTGGCCTCAGGTGGTGGATGCTACTGCATATCCCGATGGACAGGCACTGCTGGAGACGGCAGATGTTCTGGTAACGGACTATTCCTCGATCATGTTTGATTTTATGCTGACAGAACGCCCCTGTTTTCAGTTTGCCACAGATATCGCGGCGTACCGGAATGACCGGAATTTTTATATGTCCCTCGATGCTCTGCCCTTCCCACTGGCGGAGGACGATGCAGCGCTGGAGCTTGCGATCCTGCAGTTTGATGAAACAGCCTATCGCAGCTCGGTTGAGGGCTTTATCGCAGAGCAGGGCATTGTTACCGATGGGCTGGCCGCAGCACGCTGTGCGGACTGGATCCTTGCGCAGCTGGAACGCTGATTTGCTTGCAATCCTTTCGTAGCAATGTTATATTAAACAATACCGCATTCATTTGTAATTTATTTCAGGAGGGAATCTCATGGAGAAAAAGCCTTTTTATATTACGACCCCAATTTACTATCCTTCTGCCGGTATGCATATCGGCCACACTTACTGCACTGTTGCCACCGATGCCATTGCACGCTATAAGCGCCTGCGGGGCTATGATGTCATGTTCCTGACCGGCACAGATGAGCATGGTCAGAAGATCGAGGACAAGGCCAAAGAGGCAGGCGTTACCCCCAAGGAATTCGTTGACAACATTGTCGAGGGTGAAAAGGGCGTTAAGAATCTCTGGAAGCTGATGAACATTTCCAATGACCGCTTCATCCGCACTACCGATGATTACCATATGGAAGCTGTCCAGAAAATCTTTAAGAAGATGTACGATAAGGGTGACATCTACAAGGGCAAGTATGTCGGCAAGTACTGCAAGCCCTGTGAATCCTTCTGGACCGAGAGCCAGCTGAAGGATGGTATGTGCCCTGACTGCGGGCGCCCTGTGGAGGATGCCGAGGAGGAAGCCTACTTCTTCCGCCTGAGCAAATATGCAAAGCCTGTCCGCAAGCTGCTTACAGAGACCGATTACTTAGAGCCCAAGTCCCGTGTTAACGAGATGGTCAACAACTTCATCGACCCCGGTCTGGAGGATCTGTGTGTTTCCCGTACCAGCTTTACCTGGGGCATTCCCGTGGATTTTGATCCGGGTCATGTGGTCTATGTCTGGGTGGACGCCCTGTTCAACTACACCACGGCACTTGGCTTCCTGAATGAGAAGTATGACGACTTTGAAAAATTCTGGCCTGCGGATGTGCACATCATCGGCAAGGAGATCGTCCGGTTCCACTCCATCATCTGGCCTGCCATGCTCATGAGCATGGAGATGCCACTGCCAAAGAAGTGCTACGGTCATGGCTGGCTGAACTTCAACGGTGCCAAGATGTCCAAGTCTCTTGGAAATGTGGTGGACCCCTATCTGCTGGTAGACCGCTACGGCGTAGATGCCCTGCGCTTCTTCCTGCTGCGGACCTTTGCGTTTGGGTCGGACGGCGACTTCAACAATAAAATCCTGGTAGAGCGTATCAATACAGATCTGGCCAATGATCTGGGCAATCTGGTTTCCCGTACCATTGCCATGGTCCATAAGTATTTTGGCGGTACCCTGCCCGCACAGCAGGAGGAAGGCCCCGAGGATGCCGGCCTGATCGAAATTGCAAAGGCACTGCCTGAAAAGTATGAAGCAGAGATGGAAAAGTTCCAGCTGCAGAACGGCCTTGCTGAGACCTTTAAGCTCATCTCCCGTGCCAACAAGTATATCGACGAGACCGCACCCTGGGTGCTGGCAAAGGACGAGGCGAAAAAGCCCCGGCTTGCCCGCGTCATGTACAATCTGCTGGAGGCCATCCGTGTATCGGCCTGCTTCCTGATGCCCTTTATGCCCGGAACTGCCGAGGAAATCCTGCGCCGTGTAGGCGCACCCGAGGCCAACTGGGAAAATACCATCACCTGGGGCGTCCTGCCTGCTGAGGCAGTGACCATTCAGGGCGATGTGCTTTTCCCACGCCGTGATGTCGCCAAGGAGATTGCAGAGCTGGACGAGATTCAGGCCGCACAGGCTGAGGCAGCAAAAAAGGCCGCTCTGCCTGATCTGGAGATTGAACCCTTTGTGGAGGAGCCCGTCGATTTTGCGAACTTCGAAAAGTGTGATTTCCGCGTAGTCAAGGTCAAGGACTGTGTTCCGGTAAAGAAGTCCAAGAAGCTGCTTTGCTTCACACTGGATGACGGCAGTGGTACAGACCGCCAGATCCTCTCCGGCATTGCTATGTACTATACACCGGAGGAACTGATCGGTAAGACACTGGTTGCCATCGTTAATCTGCCGCCCAGAAAGATGATGGGCAAGGATTCCTGTGGCATGCTGCTTTCTGCCGTCCACACCGAGAAGGGTGAGGAAAAGCTGAATCTGGTCATGCTGGATGATGCAATTCCTGCCGGCGCAAGGCTCTGCTGAGGAACGGATATGCGTCTGGATAAATATCTGAAGGTATCCCGTCTCATCAAACGCCGCACCGTTGCCAACGAGGCCTGCGACGCTGAGCGTGTGTCTGTAAACGGCCGGGTAGCCCGGGCAAGCTATGATGTAAAGATCGGCGATGTGATCGAGATCCGTTTCGGACAGAAGACGGTAAAGGTCGAGGTACTGGAGCTCAGCGAGTCCACCAAAAAGGCAGACGCTGTGGCTATGTATAAAGAGGTCTGATTGAATTATGAAAGCCCGGACGGCAGCAGCTGTCCGGGCTTTCTACAATCGTGGGAATAATTTTCAGACTGAACTATGATTTTAAACCTGACTATGCTATAATATGACCAAAGTGTGCCCATTTTCGGCAGAAGAAAAATCCGGGCGGTTTGAACGCCTTTGCGCCAGACAGGAGCGTACCCTATGAAAAAAATCAGAGAACTTGTGAACCAGCTGCAGCTTGCGGATATCCCACTGAAGCAGGGGGAACTGCTGTGCCGCCATACATCCTTCAGGATTGGCGGTCCTGTTTCCGTGATGCTGTTTCCGGAGCATGAAGGCCAGCTGCAGTCCGCCCTACGAATCTGCGGGGAGTTTGGGGTTCAGCCACTGGTCCTGGGGGCCGGTACGAATGTTCTGGCGCCGGACGGTGGTCTGGATACTGTGGTCATCGAAACCAGAACCAATATGAACAGGGTACAGGACCTGGGCGGGGGCATGATTTCGGCACAGGCTGGCGCTGCCCTGTCAAAGGTTGCAACGCTGGCTGCGGAGCTTGGCTATACAGGGCTGGAATTTGCCCACGGGATTCCCGGTACGGTGGGCGGCGGCGTTTATATGAATGCCGGAGCCTATGGTGGAGAGCTGGTACAGGTTCTGCATGACGTCAGTGTTATGTCACGTAGTGGCCGGATTGAGGTCCTGCCTGTGGAGGAGCTGGAACTCAGCTACCGACACAGCTGCTTTATGGAAGAGGACCGCGTGATCCTTTCTGCCCGATTCTGGCTTGCCCAGGGAGATACAACGGAGATCAAGGCCAAAATGACAGACCTGATGAACCGGCGCAGAAGCTCCCAGCCACTGGAATATCCCTCTGCGGGCAGTACCTTCAAGCGCCCTGCCACAGGCTATGCCGCTGCGCTGATCGAACAGTCCGGGCTTAAGGGCTTCAGCATCGGCGGGGCACAGGTTTCTGCCAAGCATGCCGGATTTGTGATCAACACTGGCAGCGCGACGGCCAAAGACGTTACGGAACTGATGGCGGAGGTGCGCCGCATTGTACTGGAAAAGACTGGTGTGGAGCTGGAGCCTGAGGTGCGGCTGATGGAGGCGAAGCGCTGATGCAATTTCTGATCGTTACCGGGCAATCCGGTGCAGGGAAGAGCCGGACCGCCTCTATACTGGAGGACCTTGGCTACTATTGTGTGGACAATCTTCCGCCGGAGCTTATGCAGCAGTTCGCAGAGGTCTGCCTGGCAACCACAGGCAGGTTTGAAAGGGTTGCACTGGTCAGTGATATCCGCGCAGGGCAGACCTTTGATGGGCTTCTGGCTGGCCTGGACTCGCTGAACGCCATGGGCTGCCGCTATTCGATCGTGTATATCGAAGCAGAGGAATCCACCATTATCAAGCGCTATAAGGAGACTCGCCGTTCCCATCCACTCGCAAAAAACGGTGTGCTGCTGGCAGAGGCTGTGAAGCTGGAAAAGCAGCTCCTGAAGCCTGTACGTGAGCGCGCGGATTTCATCATCAATACCACATCGCTGTCGACCGCCCGGCTTCGCAGTGAGCTGATCGGCCTCTTTGAAGACCAGCCTCAGCGGGCCATGGTTGTCAATGTGACATCCTTTGGATTTAAATACGGGATTCCTGTGGACGCGGACCTGGTATTTGATGTCCGCTTTCTTCCCAATCCCTATTATATTGCGGAGTTGAAGCCCAAGAGCGGGCTGAATCCGGATGTCCGTGATTTTATCTTCTCCTATCAGCAGACGCAGGATTTTCTTGCAAAGCTTGAAGACCTGCTGGCGATCACGCTCCCCATGTATTTCGATGAAGGGAAAACCTCACTGGAGATTGCCGTCGGCTGTACCGGCGGGCGTCACCGTTCCGTCGCGGTGGCAAAGGAGGTCGGAGAGTTTTGCTCCAAGCGTGGCTATGCCACAGTGATCAGTCACCGGGACATGAACCGGGAGGAAAATCGTGGCTGACCGGCACAGCTGGAGGCCAAACCGCGGAGACGGAATGCGGGTGGTTGCCATTGGCGGTGGGCATGGACTTTCGGCTATGCTCCGTGGCCTGAAGCTTTATACAGATAATATTACGGCAATTGTCACAATGGCTGATGATGGCGGAAGCAGTGGGATCCTGAGAAGCGAGCTTGGAATCCTGCCTCCGGGGGATGCCCGTAGCTGTGTGATCGCACTGTCAAATGCGGAGCCTCTCCTGAAACAGCTGATGGATTACCGCTTTACCGATGGCTCTCTGGCAGGGCAAAGCATGGGGAACCTGATCCTTGCTGCACTGAATGATATTCATGGGTCCTTTGGACGGGCAGTATGGCAGCTGGAGCGCGTACTGGCAGTGACCGGGCGGGTACTCCCATGCACCGAGGACGATGTTCATCTGGTGGCAGAGTTTACAGATGGCAGCGAGATCGTCGGTGAAAGTGAAATATTCTACCATAAAAAAGAGACACGCAAACAGATCCGCCAGGTATATCTGACGCCGGAGCATCCGATGGCCTTTCCGGAAAGCCTGCTGGCGATCCGGGAAGCGGATCTGATCATTATGGGCCCCGGAAGCCTGTACACCAGTATCATTCCTAATTTTCTGGTGGATGGGATCACTGCTGCGGTAGAAAAATCTGACGCGGTGAAGCTGATGGTCATGAACCTGATGACACAGGACGGAGAAACCGAAGGCTACTCCGCGGCAGACCATATTCAGGCGTTGATGGATCATAGCGGTTCCGGAGTTGTTGATTGCTGCCTTGCAAATGACGAGCAGATACCGGTGCAGATCCTGGAGCGGTATCGAAGTGAAGGGGCAGACCAGCTGGAGCTGGACCGTGACAGAATTGCAGTACTGGGGGTGAAGCTGTATACAGCTCCGCTCCTGCAGATTACAGACAGCGGCTACGCACGCCACGACTCCGGAAGGCTTGCACAGGTCATCATTGAAACATATGAACATGAGGCCAAACTCAGAAACCGAAAGCCGGCAGATCTGAACTGAGTCGGGTGCGAACAGGGGGAAAGCAGGATGTCCTTTGCGGCAGAGGTAAGGGAAGAATTGTGCAGGATCATACCGGAACACAGCTGTTGCCGCTTTGCGGAATGCTATGGCATTCTGATGTTCTGCAATACGTTTTCCAGACAGGAGATTCGGATCGTGACAGAAAACCGGAATTTTGCGGAGCTGCTCCCACGCCTTTTTCGTCGAACCTTTAATCTGGAATTTGATCTGTTCCCGTCTCTGGACCAACCCGGCAAGCATGCCTTTGTGATCGATGATCCGGATAAGCTGGAATATATCTTCACGGTATACGGACAGGAACACGAGAGCCTTGCTCTGCATGTGAATTTCGGGGTACTTGAAAACGAATGCTGCCAGCAGGCCTTTGTCCGCGGTGCTTTCCTGTCGGGTGGCAGCGTGACAGACCCGGATAAGCGCTATCATCTTGAAATTGTTACCCCGCATCTGAAGGTCAGCGATGAGACCTACAGCCTGCTGTTGGAGCTGGGATTCTCACCAAAGCAGACGCAACGGAGTGGAAGCAGCATCCTGTATTTTAAACAGAGCGATATGATCGTAGACTTCCTGACAGTCATCGGTGCGCCTGTCAATGCCATGAAGATCATAGAAGCCAAAATGGAGAAGGAAATCCGGAACGGCGTTAACCGAAGGGTGAATTGCGATACTGCCAATGTGGCGAAAACCGTAGATGCTGCACTTCAGCAGATCACCGTGATCGAACAGCTGCAGGCGTCCGGCATGCTGGAAACACTGCCGGAGAAGCTTCAGGAGGCGGCAAGACTCCGTATGGAAAATCCGGAGGCCAGTCTCAGCGAACTGGCAGCGCTGGCAAGCCCGCCCATCAGTAAGCCGGCAATGAACCACCGGCTGCATAAGCTGTTGGAATACGGAACTGGGACGTAAGACCGGAGGTTTGTTGTAAAGCAAGGAAAAAGAGGGAAGAAAAATGTTGGAGAGATCCTGCGGCGCTGTCGTTTATACCGAACAGAAGGGTGTCCGCCAGTATGTGCTGGTCAAGGGCGGTTATATTGGTCTGCCCAAGGGGCACATGGAGGAGGGAGAATCTGAGCGTGATACGGCGGTCAGGGAGGTCTTTGAAGAGACCTGCGTGAAAACACGCCTGATCCCGGGCTTCCGACGCTGGGTGCTTTACCACATGCCCAATGGCAATGATAAGCGCGTGGTTTATTTTCTTGCAACCTTCGAGAATCAGGAAGCACACCGAAATCCGGATGAATTTCTGAAGGTACTGGTCATGGAATATCCGGAGGCAATCCGAGCCCTGACCTTTGAAAACGACAGGGCTACGCTGCGCGCTGCTGAGGGCTTTCTGCAGCGCAGCAAAAGCAAGAGCAGAGCTACTTCTGTCGCGCCGAATGGCGGAGGCCGGAAGCGGAGCAATACCGGCAGAAAATCCAAAGCCGCGTCCCAAGGTGGAAGCAAAGCAGGAAAACCGGACGGACCCAAAAGACAGGGCTAAGCACAGCAGCCGCACCGAAGGTGCGGCTGTAATCGGAATCAGCGAAAATAAAAGTTTTACCGCCGGCATGTGCAAGGCTGGCCGGAAAGCGGCAGAAAGCGGAGGTTGACCTATGGGGTTTGTTCATCTTCATGTCCATACTGAATACAGTCTTCTGGATGGTGCATGCCGGATCAAGAAGCTTATGGGGCATGTGAAGTCCCTGGGACAGACGGCAATCGCCATCACAGACCACGGAGCGATGTATGGCTGCGTGGATTTTTATAAGGCCGCAAAGGCTGAGGGGCTGAAGCCCATCATTGGCTGTGAGGTATATGTGGCACCAAGAAGCCGACATGACCGTGTTCATGGCATTGATAATGAGAATTATCATCTGGTGCTTCTGTGTGAAAATCAGAAGGGCTATCAGAACCTGTGCTATATAGTTTCCCAGGCCTGGGTTGACGGCTTTTACGGAAAGCCCCGTGTGGATTATGAGCTGCTGGAGAAGTATCATGAGGGAATGATTGCGCTTTCTGCCTGCCTTGCGGGCGAAATACCGAGAAATCTCATGAAGGACCAGTACGACGAGGCTGCGGCAGCAGCCCGCCGTATGGCAGCGATCTTCGGCCCGGAGCATTTTTATCTGGAAATGCAGGACCATGGAATTCAGCAGCAGCAGGCGGTGAACCGTGGCATTCGTCGCCTGGCGAGGGAACTGCAGCTGCCCATGGTGGTCACCAATGATGCGCACTACATCCGCAAGGAGGATGCTCCGGTGCAGGATGTGCTGATGTGCATTCAGATGCAGAAGACTGTAGATGATCCTGATCGCATGAAGTTTGAAACTGAGGAATTCTATATCAAGAGTGAAGCCGAAATGGCAGAGCTTTTCCCCAGGGACGCTGAGGCCTTTGAAAATACTGTTCGCATAGCGGAGCGCTGCAATGTGGAGTTTGAATTCGGCAATTATCATCTGCCGGATTTCTTCCCGCCGGAGGGCATGACCAACGATGAATATTTTGACCATCTCTGCTGGGAGGGCTTTGCGGCCCGTTATCCCGAAGGCGGAGAGCGGGAACGCCGTCAGATGGAATACGAGATCTCCATGATCCGCCAGATGGGCTTTGTGAACTACTTCCTGATCGTGGCAGACTATGTGGAGTATGCCAAGAGCCATGGAATCCCGGTGGGACCGGGGCGTGGCAGCGCAGCGGGAAGTATGGTTTCCTATTGCCTCAGCATCACAGACCTTGATCCGTTGCGCTACAGCCTCTACTTTGAACGCTTTCTGAACCCGGGACGTGTTTCCATGCCTGATATCGATATTGATTTCTGTGTTAACCGCAGACAGGATGTCATTGATTATGTCACCCGGAAGTATGGCAAGGATAACGTTGCACAGATTGTAACCTTCGGTACACTGAAGGCCAAGGCGGCTGTCCGCGATGTGGGCCGTGCGCTTGGTATGTCCTACGGTGATGTGGACACGGTAGCCAGACTGGTGCCTGCAACGCTGAACATCACACTGGCGGACGCCCTGAAGCTATCCCCACAGCTCAAGGAACGCTATGACACAGAAGAAGCTGTGAAGCGCCTGATCGATACAGCCATGGGCGTTGAGGGTATGCCCCGCAATACATCTACGCATGCGGCAGCGGTCGTTATTACAAAGGAGCCGGTTTATCATTATGTGCCGCTCTCCAGGAATGACGACACCGTGGTGATCCAGTATACCATGACCACAGTGGAGGAATTAGGCCTTCTCAAAATGGACTTTCTGGGGCTCAGAAATCTGACGGTCATTGATGATGCCGAAAAGCTGATCCACAGAACGGTTCCGGACTTTCTGACCCGGAAGGTTGCAGATGGTGACCGTGAGACCTACCGGATGCTGTCGGAGGGAAGAACCTCCGGCGTTTTCCAGATGGAGTCCACCGGTATGACCGGTGTCTGCGTAAGCCTGCAACCGGAGAGCATTGAGGATCTTACCGCTATTGTTGCGCTCTATCGGCCGGGGCCGATGGATTCCATCCCAAAATTTATCAGTAACAGACATCATCCCGAAAGTATCAGCTATACAGATCCAAAGCTGGAGCCGATCCTGTCCATTACCTATGGGGTCATGGTTTATCAGGAGCAGGTCATAGACATTTTCCGGACGCTTGGTGGCTACAGCCTGCCACAGGCAGATAACATCCGCCGCGCTATTTCGAAGAAGAAACAGGCCGTTATCGAATCTGAGCGACAGACCTTTGTGCACGGTGATCCGGAGCGCAGTATCTGCGGAGCGGTGGCAAACGGCGTTTCAGAGAGTGCGGCCAACGCCATTTATGACCAGATCCTGGATTTTGCCTCCTACGCCTTCAACAAGGCACATGCCGTCTGCTATGCGCAGGTTGCCTATGAGACGGCCTACCTGAAGTGTCACTATCCCAGAGAATATATGGCGGCTCTGATGACCTCTGTGCTGGATAATACCGGAAAAATTTCGGAGTATATCGCGGAGTGCCGTGAAATGGGGATCGCCGTACTGCCACCGGATGTCAATGAATCCGACGACACCTTCAGTGTTGTAGAGGGCGGGATCCGCTTTGGACTTGGCGCTGTCAAAAACATCGGCGTTGGCTTTGTCCAGAACCTGATGCGGGAACGAAAATCCGGAGGAAACTACACCTCTCTGGAGGATTTCTGTCGCAGGCTGTCCGGGGGAGACCTGAACAAGCGTACCGTTGAAAATCTGATCAAATGCGGTGCCATGGACTGCTTTGGCGCCTACCGCAGCCAGCTGCTTGTGATCTATGAAGCGGTAATGGATGACGTGGCAGATGCGCGGAAGCGGAATGTTGAAGGTCAGCTTGGCCTCTTTGATCTGCTGGATGCGGAAACGGAAGTAAAATCCACTGCAATCACATTGCCGAATCTGCCGGAACTGTCGGCCCGTGAGCGAATGCAGCTCGAGAAGGAGACAACCGGACTTTATCTTTCCGGCCATCCTATGGATGATTACAGGCAGCAGATGAAAAAGGTCGGTGCGGTCTCCATTGGTGCGCTGCTGGAGGCCGGTACCGGTGAAAACGATCAGAGCTATGCGGACGGGCAGACGGTGGTCCTTGCAGGTGTGGTGACAAAGTATAAAACGAAGACCACGAAAAACGGTACCCTGATGGCCTATGTAACGCTGGAGGATGCCAGCGGCAGTATGGAGCTTTTATGCTTTGCCAGAATGCTGGCAAACTGTCAGAAGATCGTTGCGGAAGGGAATACCATAGCGGTTTCGGGCAGACTTTCTGTCCGGGATGAAAAGGAGCCACAGCTTATGGCGGATACAGCCCTGCTGCTGGATGAGCTGGACCTGAAGGGACCGAATCCATTTGCAGGCGGAAATCCGTCGGTGAGCTACGGTGCCGGACGCAGAAGCTACAGCCGGGAGGCGGAACTGCGGCAGGGTGTACAGGAGGAGCGCCAGCCTGAACCTGCGGAGAAAGCCGCGGCACCAGCGCAGCAGATCCTGTACCTGAAATTTCCGTCTGAAAGCAGCCGGGAGTTCCGAAAGTTCAAGCCGGTGCTCCATATGTTCCCCGGTAAAACAAGAGCTGTGCTGTATTTTGCGGATACGGGAAAACGCATGGGAACAACCTGCCTGATCCACGAGCTTTTCCTGCAGGAACTGCGGGAACTGCTGGGTGAGAAAAATGTTGTTTTAAAATAGCCTGAAATTCCTGAAATCGGGGGTGACAGGCCCTGAGAATCTCTGGTATAATAAAAACAGGAACGAAGCGGAAATCTGATCCGCATATCTGAAAGGAGTACAACTATGGGACTTATTAAAACTGCACTGAACAGTGTTTCCGGTACCCTGTCCGACCAGTGGAAGGAATATTTCTACTGTGACGCGATTTCCAATGATGTGCTGGTGCTGAAGGGAAAGAAGCGTACCTCCGGCAAGTCCTCCAACAAGGGCAGTGATAATATCATCTCCAACGGCTCTGTGATCGCCGTGGCGGATGGACAGTGTATGATCATTGTGGAGCAGGGCAAGGTGGTCGAGCTTTGCGCGGAGCCCGGCGAATTTAAGTATGATAGCTCCACAGAGCCCTCCATTTTTTCAGGAAATCTGAAGGAATCAATTGTTGAAACCTTCAAAACCGTGGGCAAACGCTTTACCTTCGGTGGCGAGACAGCTAAAACACAGAACGTTTATTATTTCAACATTAAGGAACTGATCGGCAACAAATATGGAACGCCCAGTCCTGTGCCCTTCCGCGTGGTGGACAATAATATCGGTCTTGATATTGATATTTCCCTGCGCTGCTTTGGTGAGTACAGCTACCACATCTGTGATCCCATGCTCTTCTATGCCAATGTCTGCGGCAATGTCGCAACGGAATACAAGCGCAGTCAGCTGGAAGGTCAGATGAAGACCGAGCTTCTGACAGCACTGCAGCCTGCCTTCGCCAGAATTTCAGAGATGGGTGTCCGCTATTCCGCAATCCCCGGACATACCACCGAACTGGCAGACGCACTGAACCAGGAGCTGTCTGCGAAATGGCGGGATCTGCGCGGCATCGAGATCGTATCCTTCGGTGTGTCCTCGGTTAAGGCAGATGAAGAGGACGAGAAGATGATCAAGGAGTTGCAGAAAAATGCAACCTTCCGCAATCCAAATATGGCAGCTGCACAGCTGGTCGGCGCTCAGGCGCAGGCTATGCAGGATGCGGCGAAAAACGCGAATGGCGCAGCAATGGGCTTTATGGGCATGAATATGGCGGGTACTGCAGGCGGAATGAATGCACAGAGCCTGTTCCAGATGGGGGCGCAGCAGCCTCAGCAGGCAGCTGCCCCGGCAGCGGATTCCTGGACCTGCCCCGGCTGTGGCAAGGCGGTAAGCGGCAAGTTCTGCCCTGAATGCGGCACAAAAAAGCCGGAACCCAAGGCAGCGGATTCCTGGACCTGCCCCGGCTGTGGCAAGACAGTAAGCGGCAAGTTCTGCCCTGAATGCGGTACAAAGAAGCCCGAAGCAGTGGCTGACGGCTGGACCTGCAGCTGTGGCGCGGTCAACAAGGGCAAGTTCTGCTCTCAGTGTGGCGCAAAGAAGCCGGCAGGCGCTCCGCTTTATAAGTGTGACAAGTGTGGCTGGCAGCCTGCAGATCCGCACAAGCCGCCGAAGTTCTGCCCGGAGTGTGGAGACCTCTTTGACGAGGGTGATATCATCATCTGAACCTCTGTATAAGCTTACTGTGCCGGCCCAGTAACGGGCCGGCACCTGTATATTTACAGAGCATCCGGGCATTGGCATGCGGTAAGGCGGATTGCACGGGAGACTGTATTATGATATAATGCGGTCAAACATTTGGAGGGACCTTGTATGACAGAAATGATCGCAGAATTTCAGGATGGACGTGACGCACTTATCCGGCAGCTGCAGGCCTACAGGCCTGTGAATGAACAGGAGGCGTGTGATTGCAGTGAGATCCTGCGCCTGCTGAAAACTGTGCCGGATCTGTTCCAGCGCACGAACCTGACCTGCCATATGACAGCGTCTGCCTGGATCGTGAACCGGGAGCATACCCGGGTGCTCATGGCCTACCACAATATCTACCATTCCTGGTCCTGGCTTGGTGGCCATGCGGATGGGGAAACAGATCTGTTGAGGGTAGCGGTACGTGAGGCACAGGAGGAGAGCGGGATCCGGAATATCCGCCCGGTAGATGGCGGGATTTTCTCCGTTGAAATCCTTACAGTAGACGGCCATGAAAAGCGTGGCGCTTACGTACCCTCGCATCTGCATCTGAATATCACCTATCTGCTGGAGGCAGACGATACGGAGCAGACGCACATGAAACCGGATGAAAACAGCGCGGTAGATTGGTTTACGCCGGAGGGTGCGGTAGAAGCGTCTACAGAACCATGGTTTCAGGAGCGTATCTATAAAAAACTGAATCACAGATTGCAGAAGCTGGAATCGGGAACATAAGCGATGAAAGCGCACTTTCAAACTGCAGGCGCCTGCGCTGCCGGTACTGCAGGTATTTGTACATTAAATGGAATGAGAGGGACAAATGATGAATACGGAATGGAATCTGAACATTCTCTATCAGGGAATTGAAGACCCAAACTATGAGGCAGATATCAAGCGTGCGGAGCAGGTGCTCGCACAGCTCCACAGCTTTCTTGAAAAGGCCGGTGAAAAGCCGGAGCTTGAGCGAGTTGAAACGATCCTTACGCTGCAGGAGAAGGCTACGCTGCTGCTCAGCAGGCTTTCAGGCTACCTGGGACTGCGGCAGGCCGTGAATACGGAGGACGGAGCCGTCATGGCACAGCTGAACCGGATCATGCGGCTTACTTCTGCGGCAGCAGCGGATTCTGCGGCGGCACAGAAGCTGCTTGGAGCGGTAACGGATGTGGAAGCGCTGGCGCAGGACAGCTCCATCATTGAAGCGTATAAGACGCTGATCCTGCAGGCGAAAAAGGAATGTGCCCATCTGCTCTCAGATGCGGAGGAGGCCATGGTTGCATCCATGGATATGACTGGCGGCAGTGCCTGGGGACAGCTGCAGTCCTACCTGACATCAACAGTGCCTGTAAGCTGGAAGGGAGAGCAGGTTTCCCTGTCTGAGATCCGAAACCTTGCCTACAGCGCAGACCAGACTGTACGGAAGGAAGCCTATGAGGCAGAGCTGGCCTGCTATGAACGCATTGCCGATCCAATCGCCTTTGCACTGAATCACATCAAAAATCAGGTGACCATGCTGGCGGAAAAACGTGGCTACGCATCCCCACTGGACATGACACTTGAGGAGTCCCATATGAGCAGGGAGACTTTAGATGCCATGATGGAGGCTGTAAAGGAATATCTGCCGGTCTTCCATCGCTATATGAGGAAAAAGGGCGAGCTTCTGGGCCACAAAAACGGTATGCCCTGGTACGAGCTTTTTGCCCCAATCGGTAGCGATAACAGCAAATACAGCCTTACGGAATGCAGGGACATCCTGCTGGAATGCTTCGGCGGTTTTGACCGTTCTATGGCAGACATGATGTCAGAAGCTTTTTCGCATGAATGGATCGACTTCTATCCCAGAAACGGTAAGGAGGGCGGCGCCTTCTGTGCAGAACTGATGGAACAGAAGCAGAGCAGGATCCTGACAAACTACGATGGGACCTTTGGTGCTGTGGATACGTTGGCACACGAGCTTGGCCATGCCTTCCACAACCGCCAGCTGGAAAATGAGCGGCCTTTGAACTGGAATTATCCTATGCCTGTTGCTGAGACGGCTTCAACCTTTAATGAAGTATTCCTGGGGGACTGGGCCCTGAAGCGTGCAGAGCCGGAAACAAAGCTTGCCCTGCTGGAGAACGACCTGAAATCTAAGGTCAGCTGTGTAGTGGATATCTACTCCCGTTACCTCTTCGAGACGGCAGTATTTGAACAGGCACAGCAGCAGTTTCTGATGACGGATGACCTGAGCAGCCTGATGCTGGAATGCCAGAAGGCAGCCTACGGGGATGGCCTTGACCCGGATTATATGCATCCCTATATGTGGGTATGCAAAAGCCATTATTATATCTCATCACTGAGCTTTTACAACTTCCCCTATACCTTCGGTTGCCTGTTTGCCCAGGGACTTTATAACCTCTACCGGAAGCAGGGAGACAAATTTGTGGCAAACTATAAAGAAATGCTTCGGATGACGCCTGTGCACACCATCGAGGAGGATGGCGCCATGCTCGGTGTAGACCTGACGAAGCCGGATTTCTGGCGTGAAAGCCTTCAGTCCATCGCAGAGGAGATTGAGGAATTCTGTAGCCTCTGCTGAGCCTGACGGAGCTGGGGAGAACAGGTCCTTAAAATAGCCATTGACGAGCGTCACGGATTGTGTTATTCTTATTACAGATAAATGAATATTTATTCTGACCACCCCTTAAACAAGGGTCGAGGCCATACGGACAGCCGGGTCAAATGCCGATTGCAGCAGCAATGCTGCGTTATTGATTGAGTTAAAAGCTCAAATTTTATAAGTTGGTTACTATAAACCAGTGTTAAAAGCACAGAACTTGTGAAACGGTCAATAATATGATTGGTATTCAGGCTCGTTGTACGGATATGTCTCTGTTCCGGAATTCAGCTTATTTTTGCAGGTAATGTGTGTTTGCACATTACCTGTTTTTTTGCTTTCTGCAGGTAAGTGCGTCAGAAAAATTGATTGAGGTGAAGATGCATGGAGGAAAAGAGAAAGATCATTCAGATCAAAAATGTGGTTAAGAATTTTGATGATACCGTAGTGCTGAAGGGTGTGTCACTGGATATCTACGATAATGAGTTTGTAACCCTGCTGGGACCGTCTGGCTGCGGAAAGACAACTCTGCTGCGGATCCTGGGCGGCTTTCTGGAGCCCAGCAGCGGCGAGGTGCTGTTCAAGGGCGAGGATGTGCTGAAACTGCCCCCCTACAAGCGGGACATCAACACGGTATTCCAGAAGTATGCGTTGTTCCCACACCTCAATGTATATGACAACATCGCCTTTGGCCTGAAGATCAAAAAGGAGCCGAAAGATGTCATCGACCGTAAGGTCAGAAGAATGCTGAAGCTGGTAAATCTGGAGGAGTACGGCAAGCGTGCCATCACCGAGCTCTCCGGCGGCCAGCAGCAGCGTATCGCTATCGCCCGCGCGCTTGTCAACGAGCCCAGCGTCCTCTTACTGGATGAGCCTCTGGGTGCGCTGGACCTGAAGCTCCGCAAGGCCATGCAGATCGAACTGAAGCGAATCCAGCAGGAGGTAGGTATTACCTTTATCTTCGTCACCCACGATCAGGAAGAGGCACTGACCATGAGCGACAAGATCGTTGTCATGAAGGGCGGCGAGATCCAGCAGGTTGGCACGCCCACCGAAATCTATAATGAGCCGGTAAATGAGTTCGTTGCCAACTTTATCGGTGAAACCAATATCATTGATGGCGAAATCATTGATGAGCATACCGTCCGCTTTGAGGATAAAAACTTCACCTGCCATACGGCCAGTACTTTTGCGAAGGGAGATCAGGTGGACGTAGTCATTCGTCCGGAGGATCTGGACATTGTGCCCCGTGAAAAGGGCATGCTCAAGGGAACGGTCCGCAGTCAGGTCTTCAAGGGCGTCCATTATGATACTGTTGTAGAGACCCGGGTCGGTACATCTATTACGGTTAAGATGAATGTGTCGGAGGATCGTCCGGTGGAGAATGCCGAGGCAAAGGAAAAGATCAGTGCCAATGCCTTCTATCTGGACACCGACGATATCGACGAGCTGGACGATGCGCGCATCATCGAGCTGGCCTCTGCGGAAGCGTGGAACAGCGAAACGGACGAGCCGGTATCCATCCGTGAGGTCTCTGCTGAAATTAAGAAGGAGGCAGGCAGATATCCTGTCACCTTTACCACTGCCGCCGGTACTGCCATTACGGTGAATGCGGTTGTCATCCATGAAAACCGCAAGGAGGACAAGGAATGGGGCGAGGAAATCTACGCCATGAACTTCTTTGTCAAAACCGATGACATCCGGGATTCCATGGCACTGGATACAGACCTCAGAACCTGGGCCAACGCTTCTGCCTGGTCACTGGAGGACGGCAGCGAGGTCGCCGTTACAGAGGTGCGTTATGATTTCGACTGGGAGAATATCGAGCCCGGCGAATACGAGATCACCTTTGCAACCGAAGGCTATCAGTATCAGGTTTCCACAACCAGGGCACTGGAGGAAGGAACCGAGGTCGGACTTGTGTTTGATCCGGAGGATATCCATCTTATGAACAGAGAGGAGATTCCGGGATGAGAAGATTTCGCGCAATGACATATCCATATGTTGTATGGATTGCAGCAATGATCGTTGTGCCAATGATCCTCATCATTTTCTACGCATTTACGGTAGAGGGCAACGACGTTGCGACTGTTAAATTCTCACTTGAAAACTTTGCGAGATTTGTAACAGATTCCACATTTCTGACTGTGCTGGTAAAATCCCTGTGGATCGCGCTACTGACAACTGTAGTCTGTATTCTGTTGGGGTATCCCATCGCGTATGTGATCGCAAAGGCACCGGGTAACCACAGTATGGTCCTGATCCTGCTGATCACGCTGCCTACCTGGATCAATATGCTGGTACGTACCTACGCATGGATGGGCATTCTGCAGGATGGAGGATTGCTTTCAACCATCCTCGGCTGGTTTGGCATTCATGGGGTGACGCTGCTTTACACCAATTTTGCGGTGGTGCTGGGCATGGTTTATAACTTTCTGCCCTTTATGGTCCTGCAGATTCATACCTCCCTTGCGAAGATGGATGGCAGCCTGCTGGAGGCGGCAGCGGATCTCGGCGCAGATAAGGTCAGCAGCTTCCTGCGGGTAACCCTGCCGCTGTCATTGCCCGGCGTTGTCAGTGGCATCACACTTGTATTTCTGCCTGCGGTCAGTTCCTTCTTCATCCCAAAGCTTCTGGGTGGCGGGCAGTATGTGCTGGTTGGTAATGTGATTGAAAGCCAGTTCCTGACAGCGGGCGACTGGAATTTCGGTTCCGCCATTTCGCTGATCATGGCTGTGATCATCATCATTTCCATGTGGCTGACACGTAAGATCGATGTCCAGCCGGCAAAGGAGGACTGAGCATGCAGAAACAGAATAAGCGAATTTTTTCAAAGATCATTATCGGTCTGGCAGTGCTCTTCTTCTACCTGCCAATCCTCTATATTCTGGTGTTCTCCTTCAATGGCTCCAGAAGCCTGACGCAGTTGGATGGTTTTTCCCTGCAGTGGTACCAGAAGATGTTCTCTGATGCAACCATGATGAGCTCCATTGGCTATACGATCCTGGTGGCAGTTATTGCTACGGCAGTGGCAACGGTTTTTGGAACAGTTACGGCCATTGGCCTCAGTAAAAGCGGTAAAGGCCTGCGGACTGCGGTAGAGCGCATTAACGATCTGCCGGTCATGAACCCGGATATTGTCACAGGCATCGGTCTGCTGATGCTATTTGCGGCGCTGGCAGTTTCCAAGGGCTTCTGGACCATGCTCCTGGCACACATCATGTTCTGTACACCCTACGTGATCCTGTCGGTCATGCCGAAGCTTCGCACGCTGGACCCTAATCTGACAGATGCGGCACTGGATCTCGGTGCAACACCCTTTCAGGCAATGCTAAAGGTGATCATCCCACAGATCAAACCCGGTATTATTTCCGGTGCACTAATCGCCTTTACCATGAGCTTTGATGATTTCGTCATCAGCTATTTTGTCACCGGCAACGGTGTCCAGAATATCTCAATTCTGGTCTACACCATGTCAAAGCGTGTGAATCCTTCCATCAACGCGCTCTCGTCACTTGTGATCCTGATCATCACCGTAGCTTTGATCCTGGTAAATGTCGTGCCTAATATCCGTAGTAAGGCACTTCGAGCTGCGGAGGATAGCGAAAAGCACGCTTTAAGCCTGAAAAAGCGTCGCAGGATTCTTGCGGCGGTGGCAGCGGTGCTTGTGGTTGCTATTGTTGGCGGTGTTGCAGGTAATGCGATTACAACCAATGCAAAGCGGCAGGCGGCCATCGAAAAATATGGCTCGGCAACCCTGAAGATCTATCTGCCCGGCGAATACATGAGTGAGAGTCTGGTTCCGGACTTTGAAAACGAATTCGGTGTTGATGTGATCGTGGAGTATTTTGATTCCAACGAAATGATGTACGCAAAGGTACAGGCAGGGGACAGCTACGATGTGCTGATTCCCTCAGACTACCTGATTGAGCGGCTGTTGGATCAGGATATGCTGCAGCCGTTGGATCAGAGCGTTATGACCAATCTGGACCAGCTGACCGACGCCGTGACTGGTATGAGCTACGATCCGGATAACACCTACTCGGTCCCGTATTTCTGGGGCAATGTTGGTATTGTCTACAACACCAACAATGTAGATGAAGCTGATCTTGAGGAGCAGGGCTTCTCCATCATGAAGAATACAAAATACAAGGGCCATATCTACTGGTACGACTCCGAGCGTGACAGCTTTATGGTCGCACTGAAGGCACTGGGCTATTCCATGAATACCGAGAGCGAAGAGGAGCTGAATGAAGCCTACCAGTGGCTGCTGGAAATGAATGACACCATGGACCCGACCTATGTCACCGATGAGGTCATAGATGCCATGTGCAACGGTCTGAAGGATATGGCGATCGTCTACTCCGGCGATGCGGCCTATATTCTGGATGAGAACGAGGATATGAGCTTCTATGCGCCAAACGAAGGCACAAATGTTTGGGTGGATGCTATGGTCATTCCCGCAAATGCGGAAAATCCTGCACTTGCAAACGAGTTTATTAACTATGTTCTCAACTATGATGTCTCCTATGCTAACAGTGAGTACGTAGGCTATGCTTCACCTAACGCCAACGTACTGGACGAGATGAGCGGCTCCGGCGGCATCTATGAGGAGAACGCAGCCTACCTGCCCAGAATGGATTATGAGCTGGATGAAAGCTTCCACGATAATGAGGTCATCCGCCAGATGATCAGCGAGCTGTGGATCAAGGTGAAGGCACACTGATACCCTGCGTATCAATAAAAACCATGCCGTCCGGAGAGAACCTCCGGACGGCTGTGCGCTGTAATGGGAATTTTACTCCATAAAAATCAGGCGGCCGGATGGCTGCCTGAAATTGTTTTCAGATATCCTTTATATGCTGCCACAGAGCGGGGGACACCCCGTTTGACAGCCGGAGCATATCAGAAGGCAGAAGCGGGGGTGAGCTCCCGCAGCAGGGCAGAGCAGCCCTCCAGACAGTCCCGCCAGGTGGCATCAAAGTTCCCTGTGTACCATGGGTCGGCAACATCTCCGGGACGATCTGTATAGTCCATCAGCAGATGGAGCTTTTTCTCCGGGTCGCCGCCGTAGATCCGTTTCATATTCCGGAGATTGTTCCGGTCCATGCCGATGATCAGATCAAACCGGGCATAGTCGCCTTTGACAGTTTGACGTGCGGTTTTTCCATTACAGCGAATCCCGTGCTCCGCCAGCTTCCGCTTTGCCGGTGGATAAACCGGATTGCCAATACCATTCCAGATCTCCTCGCTGCTGGTAGCTGCAGACTCGATAGAAAACGCATGCTCCAGCCCGGCCTTGCTGACAAGCTCCTTCATAATAAACTCGGCCATCGGGCTCCGGCAGATATTGCCGTGGCAGATAAATAGTATCTTAATCATAATCGCATATCTCCTGAAATGCCGTATTATGCTCCGATTTGCACCGATGTACCTCAATAATTTTGAAGTGTAAATCCGGGAATTCTATCCGAAATGTGTGCGGGAAGGGCAAAACGAGGCAAGTTGGAGCAGTCAAAAGTAGTATTACAGTAGTAAAACGGAAGGTGTAATACTACCGTTATTTCGCTGCCCTCTCAACGGCTATTACCTTGATTTTCTCACAGAGTATTCTGTAGTAGCCGATGTCAAACTTCAGCAAGTCCTTATTATGGAATGCCGGGTAGCAGTAGAAATCATTTATCCAGTTCGTGGTGGGGTCTCCGTTGACTTCGATATCAACAAGTCCCTCAAATTCAAAGGTCACAACCAGGCCATCAAAGTCCAGTTTTAATCTGGCGGTCTCCGATGTGTGTTCAAACCAGATTGGCTTGCTGTCATGGAAGCAGAAATCCTGTACATCATTCAGCCCTTCAATCAGCTTGTAGGCTTCAATGACCTGCTCCGATGTGTTCTCGGTCTTCTTCAGCACATACTGCAGGCTGTCATAGAGGAAATTGACCTTCTCCATCTCCTTTGCCGTAGGCTGTTTCCCAACTTCACGGATTGCCGCCTCGTAGGCTTCCTTCGCCGGAGCAACATACTTGCGGAAGCGGTCATGCTCCCAGGCATTATACTGCTCGTCATTCATCATCATGAGGACACGAGCATAAAGAAGATTCGCCTTCGTCTCGGCCTGTGTTGCGGCATAATAAGCCTTCCACAGGTGATACCTGCCTTTGTCTTCCTGCCTGAACCAATTGCAAGCGTGTTTCGGGCACCACAGGCACTGTTTTGCCATGTCATAATCCTCTGCTATGGCTTTCCAAATATCGTCCATACGGCCTGCTCCTTTCCTGCCCGTCAAGGCATAAAAATCCGAATACTATGATAGCACAAACGCCCCTTTTTCTCCATAGAAAAAACGCCCTGCCGGAGCAGAGCGTTTCATAATTTTCCTTATTCAATTTACACCACCCGGAACATCTTCTGGGTGACTGGCGTCTCGCCTGTGGTTTTCTGTACCTCCGCCCTCGCGGCGTTCAGTTCCTCAAGCCTTATCATCTCGTCCTTGGCATCCGCCAGCCCCAGATGCGTGTATACGTTCATGGTCACGCTGATGTCCGAATGCCCCATCAGGTACTGTAAGCAGTTTCTGGGATGGATCTTTGCCCTGGGCAAAGGCGTGAAGATCATTGGCCCGGAGAAGATGGTGGAGGATATGAGGGAGGAAGCTAAAAGACTGGCAGAGCAACATCTTTGAGCCAGAGAGTTTTTGGGAGCAGGATATGAAGTTAACTTAAAACAGTAAGGCTACCGTGCTCCACATCAACCTCGTACCTCGCTTGATGTTACACTTGGTCTGAGGTGGAGCGCTTCTGGAAGAATTCGCTCTATATAATTTTTACTGCTTGACCTGATTGACTTTTGGGAATCTGATGCTATATTAATAAGCAACCGTTCCTTCCACGCCTCTTTACTTCGGTAAACGCGCACCATGGAAGGACTTTTTTTGCAGCGAAAAAAGCCACCGGATATGATTCCGATGGCCGTCTCGTTTTATGTGCTTCTCTTTTTATTCCGGCACTCCGCCTTTCCACGAAGCATTCCCGCTCAAATTCCGCAGCAGCACCTTCCTTGCCACCTTATACTCCTCCCCGATAAACCCCAGCCGGAGCAGAAAGCATCGGAAGGCATACTTCTCATTCTCCACAGCCTTCTCCTTCAGTGTCACTCGCTTGGCCGTCCGTGCTTGCTCCGCCAGTTTTCTGATAAACTGCGTATAGGCCGCTGCCTCATCCGCATTCCCGGTCAGTGTAAACCAGGGGAATCGTATCCTGTCCTCGGTGACTTCGTAGGCGAGGCTCTCCGCTCCGATGGCTTTGCGGATCAGCTTGCCCTTGCCCTGGATAAGGCGGTCAAGGTTTGCAAGTGCCGCCTCAGAAAGACTGTCTCTCGGCAATTCGATGGTCAGTGTTCCCGAAGCATCCTCCGCCCCTGTGGTCGGCTTTTCTGCCCTTTTCTTCCGCTCCTGCGCCCTCACAGGCGGTTCTACCTTGGCGGTCTTCTTCTCCTTCGGCTTATCGGCGGTCTTGGCTTTCTTGCCCATATCCTCCGCCACGAAGCCCTGCTCCGCCAGTCCGGCAATCACCTGGTTGATGGTGTTCGGCCTGGTGTCCTCCGCCCAGGTCAGTTCTCCGCATCTTCCCACATTGAAAGGGCCAATGTCATAGGAGCAGGTCGGTGTCCGCAGGTAGACCGCCTTTTCTCCCGTCAGCTGCTCGATGATGCCCACCATCCGCTTTCTGCTCTCGCCGGATACATTGTATTTCAGTTCATTCCATGTGTTCATGTCCACACCTCCGTCTTATGCTCCCTTCCGGGGTAGGTGTATATTCGCTCTGAACACAGGGAATAGCAAGTACATTATACCATTTCTCAAAGTTGTCCTTCCACAATTTTGCATGGATTATCGAAGCATTTCCTGCTTGAGCTGTTTTTGCACTTTTTGCCTTTCCCGCAGCGAGGGGGTGCATCATTTGACGATTGTCGGTGCAGAAGGACAAATTGGGATTTATAACTGCACTATTGTCTTATTTATGTTTGCAGTATAGATTCCCACAACAATAATCGCAGCCCCTGCAATCTGCCATGCAGTCAAATTTTCCTGAAGAATAACCACCCCTGCAAGCATTGAAACTACGGTAGAAGCTCCGATAAATGACGATGTGCGGTTAACACCGATTCTTGCTATGGCCATATTCGAAAGGAAGAATGCCAGAATCGAGCAGCCGATTCCCTGGTACAGAATTGCGATCAAAAAGGATGTGTTTTCAAATGGCAGTGTGAGCAATCCAGCGGTGCTTCCTTCAATGATACTTTTGATCAGAGCTACCAACACGAAAACTGCAGCGCCAACGGCAAGCATCAGATAAGTGATTTCCGCTTCGCTGAAATCGGATGCTTTTTCGACAAACACGCTGTAGAGCGCATAGGAAACTACTGCGATCGTAAGGAAAGCATAGCCAACCGCGGAAAAAGTGGCGGATACGCCAGCTGCAAATACGGTCGTCAGAACACCCGCCAATGTTATGGCGATGCCGATAATCTGAATCTTTGTCGGCTTTTTCTTCAGGATCAGTGAAGAAGCAGCGAGAGATGCTGCCGGAATGCAGGCCAGGAACACACCGCTCTCTGAGGCGGAGGTGTTGCCAATACCGACTGTTTCACCGATAAAATAGATAACCGGGCTAAATAAGGCAACCATGAACAGACTCTTCAGATTTTTACCCTTCAGATCGATTTTGACGATTCCCACAAGGGCCAAAGCCGTCATGACGGCAAAGGCAATTAAAAACCGCCAGCCGAGAAGCTCAAATGTACCTGCCGTCTTTGATGCGCTTTTGGTGAATACATAGCTGAGACCGAAAAGAACCTCACATCCCAGAGCACAAAGGCATCCGATTGCTGTTTTTTTTGCCAGAATACATGGCGATACCCCCTTTTGAATACTGCAAATTATAATTTCCCGATTTTGTATATTGCATTTCGCATTTACCGTTCATGTTTATCTGGCGAATTGTCCCCTTACAAAAATCTGTATGTTATTTACTGTGGTACGCTACATTCGAAACCATCCCGGGTCCTGAGATTGCGAATAGGAAGAGGGCTGCCTGAGCTCCGATTTTGAACTATTCGATAACCTTGTCGAGCTCTGTCCAACCATAGCGGATCACAGAAATGATCATTGATGCCTCGCTGACAACCTCATCGAGAATGCCTGCCCAGGACCCTACAAGGATATTATAGATGATCCACAGGGGAGAATTGATGAACATGCCCGCCAGGCGGATTTTCCGGCCGTTGTGTGTATAGCCGCCAACGGTGGTGGCTATATTTGCGACTACAGGCAGAAGCGAGATCCAGCCGGACCAGGTTGTCACCAATACGATCAGCTGCGCCAGACATAAGAGGGCGCACATGCTGTTGCTGTGCGCAAAGCGGCTCTTCCCGGCAAGGCAGAAGGAGCGTACCATATTGAGCAGGTAGCTGATACCACCGGTGAAAGCTCCAAGCAAAAGAAAATGCAGGGTGTAGATCAGATAGGAGAGAAACTGCACACGGAATAGATTGCGGTTGGTTTTGCACTGATAGGAAAGAAAAAATACCGTAGTGCCCAGCAGACCAATGAGCTGAACTAACAGCTTGTAACCATTCATATAAGCCTCCTAAGGCTTCACAGCGGATCCTGTAGCTTTAGCTTCTGCTATGAAGCGCTTTTTACCGGGAATTCTGAGTCCAGAGATATTTGCACTATTTTACCACATACTGTGAATATCTTCCACAGCAAACTACGCTCTGCTGTCTGCAGAGCGTAGCCAGGATCCGATGCTTAAGCGTTGGGACTTATTGAAGATATTCAAGCTCCTTCAGCCAAAGCGTCGCACAGGCATCTGTTGGCATACGCAGATCTCCGCGGGGAGAAACTGCAACGCTGCCGACCTTTGGACCATCCGGCAGGCAACTGCGCTTAAAGTGCTGTGCGAAGAACCTTCTGTAAAATGACTTCAGCCATTTCAAAATAAAGGCATCTGTGTAAACGCCGGAAAAGGCAAGCTTAGCCATGCGGAAGATCTTATCCGGTGTGCTTCCGTAGCGCAGCATATGATACAGGAAAAAGTCATGGAGCTCGTAGGGCCCAACAAGATCCTCTGTCTTTTGTGAGATTTTTCCTTTCTCCGGAGGGAGCAGCTCCGGAGAAACGGGGGTATCAAGTATATCACGCAGAGTTGTGGAAAGCAGTTGGTCCGCTGTGGTATCTGCAAAATATTGGACGAGATACCGGACCAGCGTTTTGGGTACCGAAGCATTTACTGCATACATGGACATGTGATCGCCGTTATAGGTGGCCCAACCCAAAGCCAGCTCAGAGAGGTCCCCGGTTCCGATGACAATGCCCCCCGTTTTGTTGGCCAGGTCCATCAGAATTTGCGTACGTTCCCGGGCCTGACTGTTTTCGTAGGTCACATCATGAATATCCGGATCCTGTCCGATATCTGTAAAATGTACATTAACAGCCTTTACAATGCTGATCTCCCTGAGCTCTGCACCGATACAACGGATCAGACTGACTGCGTTTTCATAGGTGCGGCCGGTTGTCCCAAAGCCCGGCATGGTAACCCCAAGAATGCCGTTACGATCCAATCCGAGCAGGTCGAAAGCGCGGACTGTGATCAACAGTGCGAGCGTGGAATCGAGGCCCCCGGAGATGCCAATGACGACACGCTTACAGCCGATGTGTGCCAGACGCTTTTTCAATCCCATAGCCTGGATCAGAATGATCTCATCACACCGACGGTCCCGCTCCTGCTTGCCTGAGGGGACAAAGGGATGTGATTCGATCGCTCGTGTTAGCGCTGTCTCCACAGGCTGCAGGGAAAAGGAAATCCTTCTGTACGCTGCCTGTGCATCCGATTCATAGGTTGTCATGCGCCGGCGATCTGCTTCAAGGCGCTTCATATCAAATTCTGCTGAAGTGATGCCCTCCGAAAACAGTCGGGATTCTGCCAGCAGACTCCCGTTCTCTGCCAGCAGGTTATGACCGGAGTAGACAACATCCTGGGTGGATTCACTGCTTCCGGCAGAAGCGTAAATATAAGCGCAGATCAGCCTTGCGGATTGCCCGGTTACCAGTTCACGCCGATAGCGGCTTTTTCCGGTAATCTCATTGGATGCGGAAAGGTTGACGATCATCGTTGCCCCTGCAAGACAGTGACTGATACTTGGCGGATTGGGAACCCACAGATCCTCACAGAGCTCAGCCGAGATCCTGAGAGAAGGCATTTCCTTGCAGCAGAACAGGATGCGACTGCTCACCGGGACTTTTTGACCGGAAAATTCAATCTCTGTATCCAGATGTCTGCCGGAATGAAAATGTCGTGCTTCGTAAAACTCGTTATAGTTCGGAAGATAAATCTTTGGGATCAGACCGAGCAGTCTGCCACGGTGAACAGCGGCCGCCATATTATAGAGCTTCCCGTCAATGGCCAGTGGAAGCCCGATAAAATACAGGCAATCAAGCCCTTCACTGTGCTTTACAAGCTGTTCCAGGGCGCGCTTCGAGGAAACCAGAAGTTCATCCTGCAAAAACAGGTCCTGACAGGTGTAACCGGTAATGCAAAGCTCAGGGAATACGGCAATCTTTACCCCTGTTTTTGCAGCAATCTCCATTGCTTCCAGGATAATCTGACTGTTATATGTAATATCTGCAACCCGCAGCTCCGGTGTAATGGCTGCAACTCTGATGAAACCGTGCTTCACATGACTTCACTCCTTCGAAAATAAAAAAGCAGACAGGGTGGCCTTACCAGGCACCCTTGTCTGCTTTCGCTATCATACAATATTTTTTCGGATTCGGCAAGACTCTTTCCGGCTGCCCGGAGATTTTGTGCTTCTATATTGTACCGGAAAAGGTAATGTGCTAAAATAACAGAAAATATCACAGATTATGGGCGGATGCGCACAAGATGGGACGATGTAAAGCCGGGGCGCTATGCCAACCCAAATTCTAAAGGAGTGTTTATTATGGCATGCAGTCCTGTCGGTCAGGAAGACCGCAGAAGAAATCAGTTTGAAAAAATCTGTACCATGAACAGCCTTGCAAATGCGATAGCTGAGAAATTTTACGGCAGTAGTCTTGTTACGAAAATGGATGACAGCTGCGGAGTGATCCCTACAGGCAGCTTTGAAGCTGTGATCGATCTCAGCCGGGCACATCAGCATTTGACAGAGCTCATGAATATTGCGGAGCTTCGGTTTGCCTGCGCAGTAACCACTGTGCTGAACACCGCCGAAACCACACTTTCACAGGTGGAGGCACTTGTTCGTGCTGCAGGTGAAAAACAGGCGGCGCCTGTGGGTGCTGAGCCGGAGGAGATCTATGCATGGTTCCTGCTGCACTATCTTGACGGCATGCCCTGTGACCATACAAAGGACCTGATCAGTATGGACGCGGACGCTGTGATCTGGGATAAGGCGGATGACTGCCATGCGGCGCACTGGGAGGCTGTCTATGGTGATTACGCTATTTATGAAAAGCTACTGCTAAGCTATGCGGAAGGGATGCTGTCCGGTGCCGGCTATGTGCTGGCGATTCAGGACCACAGGCGGTTTACCATTCGCAGAAGCTGATCACAAAGCCCGGCACATTATCCGAAAAAGATAATATGAATTAGATGGGAGCACTCACTCTGTGAGTGCTCCCGAAAATATTTACAGAGAGAAAATATTTTCGGAGATTAACAGAAGCAGACAGTCATCCGGGGAGGCAGCCTGCACATGTCAAGGGAGAAAATATTATTCGAGAGATACTGTTTACATTGTGTTGCATTCAAACTATAATGGAACTGAGGGAGTGATCTTTATGAAGAAAACAGATATGAAATATCAGGCCTATATTGAAATCCTGAAGGAGGAGCTTGTGCCCGCAATGGGTTGCACAGAACCAATTGCACTGGCCTATGCAGCCGCAGTTGCAAGGGAGAAGCTTGGATGTTTGCCGGAGCGGGTCATCGTTCAGGCCAGCGGTTCAATCATAAAGAATGTGAAGAGTGTGGTAGTTCCCAACACTGCCGGCCTGAAGGGAATTGCCGCGGCGGCAATCTCCGGCATTGTAGCCGGAAGGCCGGAGCGGGAGCTTGAAGTGATCGCAGATGTTACCACAGAACAGTGCGCAGAGATCCAGGCTGCCTTGCGGACGATCCCGGTGAAAACAGAGTTTCTGAACAGTGGTTGTGTCTTTGATATGATCGTCACACTGGAACAGGGCGGGCATATGGTCAGAGTCCGGATCAGCGACCATCATACCAATGTGGTGCTGATCGAAAAGGATGGCGAGGTACTTTTTCAGAAAAACAACAGCAATGCAGGCGGCACAGCGCAAACGGACCGGTCACTGTTGTCTGTAGAGGATATCTGGGATTTCTGTATGAGCGTTGATCCGGAGGATATCTGTGACCTGCTGGAGCGTCAGATCAGCTATAATATGGCGATAGCAGAGGAAGGCCTGAAAAACAACTATGGCGCAAATATCGGGAAGGTACTGCTGGCAGGGAATGAGAGCGATGTGGTTACCCGGGCACGTGCGTGGGCAGCAGCCGGCAGTGATGCACGGATGAACGGCTGCGAGCTGCCGGTTGTGATCAATTCCGGCTCCGGGAATCAGGGCATTACCTGCACAGTCCCGGTTGTAATCTATGCCCGTGAATATCAGGTATCACATGAAACGCTGCTGCGCGCACTGGCACTGTCCAACCTGATCGCCATCCATGAAAAGACTGGCATTGGTACGCTGTCTGCCTATTGTGGTGCGGTTTCCGCAGGGGCGGGGGCCGGTGCCGGAATTGCCTATATTACCGGAGGTGGCTATCAGGAGGTTATTCATACGGTAGTTAACAGCCTGGCGATCGTCTCCGGAATCATCTGTGATGGCGCGAAGGCCAGCTGTGCGGCTAAGATTGCTGCCAGCGTGGATTCGGCAATCCTTGGCCTGAAAATGTACCGTCATGGTCAGGAATTCCTTGGAGGCGATGGAATTGTGTCCAAAGGTGTGGAAAACACGATCCGTAATGTGGGGCGGCTTGGAAGAGACGGTATGCGTGAGACCAATGAAGAGATCATCGAAATGATGGTCGGTAGCTGATAAGGATAAGAAGTCGATTCAAATCTCTTGGAAAGCAGGATACAGTATGGTAACTGAGAGAAAAGCAGTAATTCGGGTCCTGATCGCCAGTGCACCCTCTGAAAACTATGCGGCAGCGGTGCGGCTTGCCGGTATGGAGCCGTTGGATTCCAGCGAAGCGGATCCAGAGCAGATTGAAGCCTGCGCGGCATTGATCCTTCCCGGGGGCGGAGATGTAGATCCGGAACTATATGGGCAGGAAAATACGGCCTGCCGTGGTGTCGACCGGGCGGCAGACCTTGAGAATCTGGCACTGATCAGGCAATTCATGAATGCAGGGAAACCAATCCTCGGAATATGTAAAGGCCACCAGCTGCTGAATGTCGCCTGCGGAGGAACTCTGATCCAGGATATCCCGGAGGAACCGCGACACGGCTTTGACCGCAAGAGCAAAAAAATGGGTGGTAGCGGTGACCGGATGCATATGGTAGCTGCAGCTCCGGGAAGCTGGCTGGCAGAGCTTTACGGGCGAAGCTTTCCGGTAAACAGCTGCCACCATCAGGCAGTGGGCCGACTGGCGGAAGGCTTTCAGGTGATCGCATACTCCGATGACGGTGTGATCGAGGCAATGATCCATCGGGAGAAACCGGTGTTCTCTCTTCAGTGGCATCCGGAACGGATGTGCGGTGAACATCGGAGAGAAGATACAGTAGACGGCCTTCCTGTATTTTTACAGCTCAGGAAGCTGGCTGAGAAGTGGCAGACACAAAATATGGTATAAAAAACGGCGCTGCAGTCATTAGGCTGCAGCGCCTGTGTCTGCCATGGCGGATAGACCGATAAAATTACGAGGCAACAAAAGCCGGTATGAAAGACGGAAGAAGCAGCCCTGAAAACAGGGCTGCTTCGTGGATATTATGATCAGACATCCTCGGTCATGGCTGTAGCAATGTTAATGGCATGGTCAGAGCATCGTTCCAGATCGGTGGCCATATCGGTAAAGATGACACCACCCATAGGATCGCAGGCGGCCTGCATCAGACGCCGGATATGATTACTGATGATCTCATCCTCTTTGTCATCCACGCGGTCTTCCAGAAGCTCGGCACGGTCGAGAAGATCGAATTTTTCGTGCTCGAAAATGTCAAGACACAGGGCGACAGATTCCATGGTCAGGTCAGCAAGCTCCTTCAGCTCGCTGAGACCAACCTCTGAGATAACGGCCTTCTTACTGCGGATGGCCTGCTCATACTCAATGATATTTGTTGCATGGTCGGAAAGCCGTTCTACATCCGCAACAGTCAGGGTAAGGTGGTATACATGCGCCATATCTCTGGGGGACATTTCCATAGTACGAAGCTCAACCAGCTTGGCAATGATCTCCTTGTCCAGCAGATTAACGGTTTCCTCTGTTTCATCCACCTCGGCACTACGGTCATCATTCGGATTGAAGAAGCTTTCCAGCGCGGTTTCCAGATTGCGATAAGCGATATGACCCATGCGGGAGATTTCACGACGGGCCTGATCAATGGCCAGAGACGGTGGCAGTGCGCCTGTCTGGATCATATAGTGCAGCTTCCGCTCCTCGGCACTGCGGGTCTCCTCCTCGCGCAGGGGGATGATCTTTTCCGCCAGCTTGACGATCAGGTTTGTGAAGGGAAGAAGCACGACCACAGCGAAGATCGCAAAGAGGGTATGGGTGTTTGCAACCTGACGGGCGATATTGTCGGGAGACAGACGCTGGATCCAGGTGAGGATCTGCGGGAAGATACCGATGATGACCATCAGGATCACTGCGCGCATCAGGTTGAAGATCAGGTTGAGAATGGCAGAACGCTTGCCGTTGCGGTTAGAGGTCAGTGCAGCCAGCAGATTTGGCGTAACAGAGCCCACGGCGGCACCGATCACAAGGTATACGGTCACACGGTAGCTGATGATGCCCTGCACAGCGAAGGCCTGAAAAATAACAGTTGCTGAGGAGGAACTTTGCAGCAGCGCTGTAAAGGCGATGCCGAACAGTACGATCAGAATGGGGTTCTGAAGGGAAGAAACGAGATTCACGAAGCCCGGCGTTTCGGCGAGGGGCGCAATAGCGGATTTCATCAGGGCAATGCCCTGGAACAGCATGCCAAAGCCCATAATGACACTGCCAATGTGCTTGACCAGATTGTTTTTCAGGAACAGGTACATGACAGCACCGAGAAAGAGAATGAAGGGGGCGTAGGCGCTCAGGTTAAAGGCAGTGATCTGCGCGGTGATGGTTGTACCGATATTGGCACCCATGATCACGCCAATGGCCTGAGAAAGTGTCATGAGACCGGAGTTGACAAAGCCGATGACCATGACATCTGTGGCAGAGGAACTCTGGACCAGGATCGTCATGGCAATACCAACCAGAACGGAGATAAATTTGTTCCTTGTGGCATGCTCCAGGATCACGCGCAGGTTGTCACCGCATGCGTTTTTGAGACCGGTGGACATCATCGTCATACCGAACAGGAAAAGGCCAATGCCGCCTGTCAGTGTGAAGAATTCATAGATTGACATAAATAATCCTCCTGCTGCGCCGGCATATCTAAAAAATACATGGTCAGCCATGCGCTCGCAAAACTTCCTGATTATTATAGCATGACCGCATCAAATCGTGTACAGGTATTTTTGTATTTCTGTAAAAACTACGTAAAAAGCCCTCCGGACCGGAATCCGGAGGGCCTTTTGACAGATTGTGAGATTAACCGACCAGCTCAGCGGTATCCTTTGCAATCATCAGCTCTTCGTTGGTGGGGATGACCAGAACCTTAACCTTGGCACCCTCGGGGGAAACAATGCGCTCCTCGCCGCGGATGTTGTTCAGCTCGGGATCGATCTCGATGCCCATGAAGGACAGACCCTCAACAAACTTGAGACGCATATCAGCGGAATTCTCGCCGACACCTGCGGTGAAGATAACTGCGTCAACGCCGCCCATAGCAGCAGCATACTCAGCGATCATCTTGCGGACCTTATACTCGAAGACCTCTACAGCCAGAGCGGCACGTGCGTTGCCCTCAGCAGCAGCGTTGTCAAGGTCACGGAAATCGGAGGAAACACCGGAGATGCCCAGCACGCCGGACTTCTTGTTCAGCATGTTGACAGCCTCGGAAACATTCATGCCATACTTGTTGGCGATGAACTCGATCACGCCGGCATCCATATCGCCGGAACGGGTGCCCATGGGGAGACCAGCCAGAGGAGTCAGACCCATGGAGGTGTCAACGGACTTGCCACCATCAACAGCAGTGATGGAGGAACCGTTGCCCAGATGGCAGGAGACGATCTTCAGCTCGGAAGGATCCTTGCCCAGAATCTCAGCGCAGCGGGCGGAAACATAACGATGAGAGGTACCGTGGAAGCCGTAGCGGCGCATCTTATCATTCTCATAGTACTCATAGGGGATTGCGTAGGTGTAAGCCTTAGCGGGCATGGTCTGATGGAAGGCAGTGTCAAACACAGCGACCATGGGAACGCCGGGCATTTTGTCCTGGCATGCCTTGATACCGATGATGTTTGCGGGGTTGTGCAGGGGAGCCAGGGGGTTGCACTCTTCGATTGCAGCCATGACTTCGTCAGTGATAACAACGGAAGAAGCAAACTTCTCGCCGCCATGGACAACACGATGGCCAACAGCGTCGATTTCGCTCATGGAAGCAATAACGCCGTTCTCGGGATCGACCAGAGCGTTAAGGACAGCCTCAATAGCCTCAGCATGGGTGGGCATAGCTACGTCAACAGCATCCAGCTTTGCCTTGCCGGCAACCTGGGGCTTGTAGGTGAACTTGCCGTCGATGCCGATACGCTCGCACAGACCCTTAGCCAGAAGGTCACCGGTAGCGGGATTCAGCAGCTGATACTTCAGGGAGGAGCTGCCTGCATTGATAACTAATACGTTCATTTTAAGTCATCTCCTAAATGTAATTAAAAGTATTTCTTGAAATGGGTTTGTACCCATACTAGAATAAGATTCACAGGGTACATCATATCTATTTTATTACAAATTCAGCAGAAGAACAACCGTTAATTTCAATAAATTACTGCTTTCGGAGGATTATTTATGCTTACAGCAGGGATCATCTGTGAATATAACCCCTTTCATGCCGGACACCGGCTGCAGATTGAACGCACCAGGGCTGTGCTGGGGCAGGGTGCCGCGGTGGTATGCCTGATGAGTGGGAATTATGTCCAGCGGGGGGAGCCGGCAATCTGGCCGAAGCAGCTCAGGGCGGAGGCTGCAGTCCGGAGTGGGGCGGACCTTATACTGGAGTTGCCACTGACAGTAGCAGTAAATGCCGGTGGATATTTTGCCTCCGGAGCTGTCACGGCCCTTCGTGAGCTGGGGTGCATTGATGTGCTGTCCTTTGGCAGTGAATGCGGTGAGCTTGCCCTGCTGCAGCGGACTGCGGATGCACTGTGCGCGCAGTCCTTTGAGGAGGAAGTCCACAAAGCGATGGAAGAAGGTGTCAGCTATCCCCGGGCACGCAGCCGGGCACTGGCACAGCTGGGCGGAGACGGAGCGCTGCTGGAAGCACCCAATAATGCGCTGGCAGTAGACTATCTGTGTGCGCTGAAGCGTCTTGACAGTAAGATCAGGCCTTTGACGATCTGCCGGGATATGGAAATCCCCGGTGCGACTGCACTGCGAATGACGCAGGATGAAGCGGAATTTTTGCGCTTTGTACCGGAAAACATGCTTTACCGGGGGCAGCAACGTCATACACTGGCGGCAGGAGAGCGGGCAATGCTGGCTGTACTCAGAACAAGGAGCGATGCGGAATTTGAAGCTATGCCCTTTGGTGGCGAGGGGCTCTGGAGCAAGGTCATGAAGGCCTGCCGACGGGAACCGGGACTGCAGGAGATCCTGACGGCCTGCAAGTCAAAGCGTTATACCATGTCACGGCTGAAGCGCATGCTGCTGTGCCTGTTCCTGGGCCTGTCCGGCGAGGACCTGCAGAGACGGCCTCCTTACCTGCGGGTTCTGGCCTTTAACGAACGGGGCAGAGCGGTGCTGCATACTGCGGCGGAAACAAGCGCCTTGCCGCTGGTGTCCGGTGCAATTCCAAAAGAACCGGAGGCACGGGCCTATTTCAGGCTGGAAAGCAGGGCAGCGGATTTATATGCCCTCTTTTCGGAAGCCGATTTTCATACACCGGTGGGGCAGGAGCGGGCCTGGCATCCGGTCTATATCCGGTAGAATGGGAATAATTAAAAATTACGAAAAAGCGATGGAAAAGCTTGCAATCCGGTTACAACCATGATATAATACCCAAGCTTAAGATTTCAAGGGTGCCTTGCGCCCATAACACATAGGCCGAAAGAGGTGAATTAACGTGAAGAATGGAATCCATCCCGATTATCAGCAGACCACAATCCGCTGCGCTTGTGGTGCCGTGTTTGAGACCGGGTCTACCAAAAAGGATATCAGAGTTGAAATCTGCTCCAAGTGCCACCCCTTCTATACCGGTAAGCAGAAGCTGGTTGACACTGGCGGACGTGTTGAACGCTTCAACAGAAAGTTCGGCCTGAAGTAATGATCCCGCTTGAGGGGCTGTTTCATGTACTGAAACAGCCCCTTTTTGCTTTTTTGCAGGCATTCTGAACCTGAAAATTTAATTTCCCGGAGGAACAGATGGAAGGAATCGAAACCATACTCTCACAGCGCAATGAACGGGAGAAACGCCCAGAGCGCGCGATCCTGGCCGGCCTGGATGCCGGAGTGTTTACAAAAGAAGAGACGGCAAATGAGCAGACCCTGCAGGAGCTGAAGGCACTTCTCGAGACCGCCGGCGGCGAAGCAGTTGGATTTTTGCTGCAATCCCGTCCGGCGCCGGATCCGCATTCCTTCCTCGGGGAAGGGAAAGCGGAGGAATTGCGTGCCACAGCAGAGGCAGCAGGCGCAGATCTGATCATTTTTGATAACGATCTGTCTCCGTCACAGATCCGGACGCTGGAGGAGATCACCGGTGTCACCGTGATGGATCGCGCAGCGCTGATCCTGGATATTTTTGCCCAGCGCGCAAAAACCAAAGAAGGACGTTTACAGGTAGAACTGGCACAGTATCAGTATCTGCTGCCCAGACTCAGCGGAATGGGAAAGTCCCTTTCAAGGCAGGGGGGCGGAATTGGCACCCGTGGCCCGGGCGAGACCCGTCTGGAGACAGACCGCCGCCATATCAGGGAACGCATCACCCGCCTGAAGCAGGAACTGAAAGAGGTCAGACGTGTCCGCGGTGTACAGCGGCAGCAGCGTGAGAAAAACAGTGTACCTGTGGTTGCGCTTGTAGGCTACACCAATGCGGGTAAGAGTACGATCCTGAATGCGCTGACCGGCGCAGGCATACCGGCCAATAACCGCCTGTTTGATACACTGGATACTACGACCCGCCGGATGACTGTGACCGATACACTGGATGTATTGCTCAGCGATACAGTCGGATTTATTGCGAAGCTTCCCCATAATCTGGTTGAGGCCTTTCAGGCAACACTGGAGGAACTGCAGTATGCGGATCTCCTGCTGCATGTGATCGATGCATCTGACCCGGAGCGGGAAGCGCATATCGCTGTGGTGGAACAGCTGGTAGCCCAGCTTGCGCCACAGGATGTGCCGGTGATCGAGGTTTACAATAAGGCGGACCTGACAGAAACCTCTGAAATTCCCACCGGAGAAAACCGCATTGCGGTTTCAGCAAAGAAGGGCGAAGGGCTGGATGACCTGCTGCAGCTGATCGGGAAAAATCTTGATAACGGTGTGGCACGTGTCCAATTGCTGCTGCCCTACAGTGCTGCCGGCGAGGTAGACCGGATCCATCGGGAGGGCAAGGTGTTTTCCACGGAATACGGGAATGACGGAATTACGCTGGAGGCTGCGCTCACTACAGAAATGCAGGGCCGTTACCGGGAATATATCAGGAGCTGGCTATGACAGAATATTATCTGCCTGCCGGCTATGGAACGGCAGAATACACGGAGAAAAAATCCCGTTTTATCGGCCAGATCTGGCCTGTATCCACAGAAGAGGCCGCCCGCGCACAGATAGAGACGGTGAAAAAGCATTACCATGATGCCCGCCATAATTGCTGGTGCTTTATCCTGCGGGACGGAACCATACGCTATTCTGATGATGGAGAACCGCAGGGAACTGCAGGGCAGCCTATGCTGGAGGTCTTTGCGCGGCAGAATATCTGCGATGTCGTCTGCGTGGTCACCAGATATTTTGGCGGTGTTCTGCTGGGGACGGGGGGTCTTGTCCGGGCCTATACCACGGCAGCAAAGGAAACGCTGACAGCCTCAGGTGTCAGTGTGGAGCGCCTCTGGGACCGGATCCTTGTGCCCTGCCCCTATTCCTTTTACGACAGGATCCGGCAGGAAACAGAAAAGCGTGGCGCGATTGAGGAAACAGACTATGGTGCGGATGTCCTGCTGACGGTCCTGATGCCCCAGGACGGAACTGCCGGATATCTGGAATGGCTCTGCGAGATCAGCGCCGGAAGTATAGAAGGGGAAGTGCTTGAGCAGGTGTTCCGGGCATTCCCGGTCCGGCAGCCGGGCGGCTGACGGATCCTACATGAAAAGGAGAGACCGCGTATGAGCATTCGGGAAGAGCTGGAACTGGCAGAAGAACAGCTGTTGGCGCCCTGGGCCGCAAAAGCGCGACAGACGGCAGGCAGGCTGCGCCCGGAGGAAGAGGATGAGGTGCGTACCTGCTATCAGCGGGATGTAGACAGAATCGTTTACTCCAAATCCTTCCGACGGCTGAAGCATAAGACACAGGTTTTCCTGCAGCCGGAAGGAGACCATTACCGCACCCGGATGACTCATACACTGGAGGTGGTGCGGATCTCACGGACCATAGCCCGGGCCCTGCAGCTCAATGAGGACCTGACGGAGGCGATTGCCTTCGGCCACGATCTCGGGCATACGCCATTTGGTCATGCCGGTGAGAAGGCGCTTACTGATATTACCGGAAAGCCCTTCCGTCACAATGAACAGTCTCTTCGGGTGGTGGACCTTCTTGAAAAGAACGGCAGCGGTCTGAACCTGACCTATGAAACCAGAATGGGCATTGTCGGGCACACCGGCGACTATATTCCGGAGACGCTGGAGGGGCAGATTATCCGCCTTGCGGACCGGATCGCCTATATCAACCACGATATTGATGATGCCTGCCGTGCTGGAATCATGAAGAACAGCGATGTTCCGCGGGACATCTCGGACATCCTTGGCGACAGTCACTCCAAACGCATCAATACGCTGGTAACAGATGTGATCGAATGTTCCCGGGGCAAAGCGGCCCTTGTCCGTACGCCGGAAATTGCGGACGCAATGGAACGGCTTCGGGACTTTATGTTTGAACATGTGTACTATAACCCCGTAGCAAAGGGTGAAGAATCCAAGGCGCGGGATATCATCGGAATGCTCTACGAATATTATATGAAGCATCCGGAAAAGGTACCGGCAGATTTCCAGCCACAGCTGGATTTTGACGGGATTGAGCGTACGATCTGCGATTACATTGCGGGTATGACAGATAAATACGCGGTGGATAAGTTTGGTGAGATCTTTATCCCGGCGGCATGGCAGGTACGTGGATGATCAAAAAGGTGTACAGAAAGGGAGTGGACGGGTTTGGCATTTTCAGAGGCATTTCTGCAGGAACTGAATGAAAAAAATCAGATTGAAGATGTTGTAGGAAGTTATGTTAACCTGCAGCGCCGTGGCAGTAACCTGTTTGGACTTTGCCCGTTCCACAACGAAAAGACAGCATCCTTCTCAGTCGCGCCTGAAAAAGGAATCTATTATTGCTTTGGTTGTCACAAGGGCGGCGGTGCGATCAACTTCATTATGGAGATTGAGGGCCTGGAATTTGCGGATGCGGTACGCTTTCTGGCAAAACGGGTCGGGATGGAGGTGCCGGAGGAGGACTCCAGACAGGCCTCCAGCTTAAGACGCAAGGAACATCTGTGGAGGCTGTGCAGGGACGCAGCCCGCTGGTATCACAATATGCTGAAGAGCCCGGAGGGCCGTGTGGGACTGCAGTACCTCAGGCAGCGGGGGCTTACGGATAAGACCATCACAGCTTTTGGACTTGGCTTTGCGCCGGATCGGTGGGATGGACTGAAAAAAGCAATGCTGGAGAAGGGCTATACTGAACAGGATCTGCAGGATGCCGGGCTTGTGCGCACAAAACGGTCGCAGAAAACCGATAAGAACGGCCAGCCCTACGAGTCTGTATCAACCTACGACTGGTTCCGGAACCGTGTGATGTTTCCAATCATCGATGTTCGTGGCAATGTGATCGGCTTTGGCGGCAGGATTATGGATGACTCTGCTCCGAAATATCTGAATTCCCCGGAAAGCCAGATCTTCAATAAGCGCAAAAACCTGTTTGCGTTAAATGTGGCCAAGAAGTCAAAGCTGGGAATGCTGGTGCTGACCGAGGGCTATATGGACACAATCTCCATGCATCAGTATGGCTTTGACTGTGCGGTCGCCTCACTGGGTACCAGCCTCACAACCGAACAGGCTGGGATTTTGGCAAAATATACAAATGAAATGGTCCTTTGCTATGATGGTGATGAAGCGGGACAGAATGCAGCAAAGCGGGCCATTGGAATTCTGGAGCCCACCGGTATTACTGTGCGGGTGCTGCGTATGGAAGGTGCCAAGGATCCGGATGAATATCTGAAAAAATTCGGGGCAGAGCGCTTTCAGCGCATGCTCAGCAATTCCGAGAATCAGGCCGCCTACCAGCTTGAGACCCTGCGCCGAAGGTACGATCTGTCCACAGATGACGGTAAGGTGGAATTCCTGAAGGAGGCGGCGGAGCTGATCGCGGCTATGCACAGCTCTGTGGAACGGGAGGTCTATGCCGGCCGCGCAGCTGAGATGGCCGGTATAGGGTCTGACGCGGTAAAGCTGGAGGTAAACCGGGCCTATAAAAAACGGATCAATGCGCAGAAGAAGCGTGAGCAGAAGAAAAGTCTGCAGCCCGCTGCCACAGTGCAGCCCGCTGCGAACAGCCTGAAATATGAAAATGTGAAATCTGCCATGGCAGAGGAACAGCTGCTCTATCAGCTGTTCCTGGAGCCGGCTCTGTTGGATGCAACAGGGGAACTCTCACCTACGGAGTTTTCTTCACCCTTGCTGGGACGCGTGTTCAGCTGGATGCAGGAGCGCCGGAAGGCCGGCTATGGAATTTCCGTGACTGCCATGGACGGCGCATTTACATCGGAAGAAATCTCCCATGTGGCAAGAATTACACAGAAATCGGTGGGAACTGTCAATGAAAAGGCACTTGAGGACAGCATAAAATGTATCCGGAAGGAAGCACAGAAGCGGGAAAGTCAGGACATTATGGCAGCTCTGAACCGTCGCAGGATGGAACAGAGGTAAGTAATTGGAGGGCAAAGAGCATGAGTAATACCTCGCAGAAAAGTCAGCAGACCCGGAAAGACGAAGCAATCCACCAGAAACAGCAGGAACTGATCAGCAGGGCAAAAGCGACCGGGGCTATTTCTATGGAGGCTCTGTCAGCTGCCATGGCAGAGGTTGGGGCGGATATGGACCAGATCGAAGCAACCTACAGCGTACTGGCCGAGGCAGGTATCAGTGTTCAGGCGAAGGCGGAAGAGGAGCAGGTCGAGCCTGCAGCACCCTCAGCGGAAGAGCTTATGAAGCTGCAGGCGGAGCTGGATGAAGAGCCACAGGCAGAGGTTGTCGCGGAAACGGAATTCAATCCCGGAGATCCGGTCCGCATGTATCTGCGAGAGATTGGGAAGGTCCCACTGCTGACACCCGAACAGGAGCTTGCTACCGCAAAGCGAATGGCAGAGGGGGATGTCGAAGCCGCACAGGAGATGACTGAGGCAAACCTGCGTCTTGTAGTGTCCATTGCAAAGCGCTACGTGGGCAGGGGAATGCATATGCTGGATCTGATCCAGGAGGGGAACCTTGGCCTTCTGAAGGCGGTTGAGAAGTATGATTACACCAAGGGCTTTAAATTTTCTACCTATGCAACCTGGTGGATCCGACAGGCAATTACGCGAGCACTGGCAGATCAGGCTCGTACGATCCGTATCCCGGTACATATGGTGGAAACCATGAACAAGCTGACCCAGGCCACCCGCTACCTGACCCAGGAGCTTGGGCGTGAGCCCACGGTGGAAGAGCTGTCACGGGAGGTAAAGCTGTCCCCGGAACGCATTAACGAGATCCGCCAGATGTGTATGGAACCGGTTTCTCTGGAAACACCGGTGGGCGAGGAGGACGACAGCCACCTGGGTGATTTTATCGAAAATGATGAGAACGATAATCCGGATGAGGAGATTGCGCGTGTGATCCTGCGGGAACAGCTGAATGAAGTGCTGGATACGCTTGCACCACGTGAGGCACAGGTACTGCGACTGCGATTCGGTATGATCGATGGGAAGCAGCATACGCTTGAGGAAGTTGGCCGGGAATTCAACGTGACCCGCGAGCGGGTACGTCAGATTGAGTCAAAGGCGTTACGTCGGCTGAAGAGCCCAAGCCGCGCGAACCGGCTGCGGGATTACCTGAACTGAACAGAAAAAAACGGGAACAGCTCATGCGTTTACAGCATGGGCTGTTCCCCTTGTCGGAACTTTACCTGATATTCGAAATATTGTCAAACTTTGTTTACAAAATCCGACCGATTTAGGTTATACTGTAGGTCATAGAATGATCATAAACTGGAGGTGTGCTGTATTGGCACAAAATAGAAAGGTGATCCTCCGCAGCTGTGTAGCTTTGGCCCTGGCAGGAACGCTGCTGCTGGGCATGGCAGGCTGCGGCAACCAGAATTTGGCGGATGAAGGCATTGCAGCGGCAGTCAGCAGTGCAGAAGCCACTGAAGCAGTGGCAGAAGCTGCTGAGCCGGGAACTGCGGACGCGGGCCGGGAGTCCGCAGCGGAAGCGGAGAATGATGGAAATGTTATAACGCTGGAGAATGCGCAGACGACCTGCACGGGAAAGGGCGCTACCTTTGACAGTGAAAAAAATACGGTTACGATTTCAGAGGCTGGTACCTATGTGATCGCAGGCAACCTGACAGAGGGACAGCTGAAGATTGATGCAAAGGATGCGGAGGTGGTTCTGTGCCTCAATGGCGTGACCATCAGTAACAGCAGCGGAGATGCGATCTTTGCAAAAAAAGCCGGGACCGTGACAATAGAACTGGAGGAAGGAACCGAAAATATCCTGACCAGTGGGACAGAAACGGCATATACAGGCTCCATTGAGGTGTCAGAGGAGGCTGAAGCAGTAGAGTCCGCCGCCTCGGATATGGAGACTCCGGAAGAAAATGAAGCAGCTGCAGTATCCGAAGAAAGCGAAGAAGCCGCAGGGGCAGAACCGGAGGAGGATTCTGAGGGGGATTCTTCACTTTCCAACAGCGAAAAGGCAGCTGTCTGGGTAAAAGGCAATCTTGACCTGACCGGCTCAGGCAGTCTGACTGTATATGGTTACCTGAATAACGGAATTCAGGCGAAGGGCAATGTGACCCTGTCTGCGGAAAAGCTGACCGTTACTGCGTTAAATGACGGAATAAAAAGCCAGGCGGACCTGACGGTCCTGACTGGAGAGATAGAAATCTCTGCCTGGGGTGATGGCATTTCCGGTGAAACCGTAACTGTAGAGGATGGGAACTTTACGATCGTGACCGGAGAGGGTGCCGGTGATGCGGAAGCCTCTGCTTGGGGCCCGGGCGGTGATTTTGAAATGCCTGACATGGGCAGCTTCCCCACCCGCGAAAATGATCAGGACGCGGGAGATGGTGAAGGTGGCGGCTTTGAAATGCCAGATATGGGCAGCTTTAATCCCTTTGAAAACGATCAGAGTACGGAAAATGGTGAAGGCGACGGCTTTGAAATGCCGGATATGGGCAGCTTTAACCCCTTCGAAAATGATCAGGACACGGATGACGGCGAAGGTGGCGGCTTTGAGATGCCGGATATGGGCAGCTTCGATCCCTTTGATGGCGGCTGGGATGTGGACGATGACCAAAGCGTCAGCCGTAAGGGAATCAAATCTTCAGGCGCGATGACGATCACAGGTGGAAGCTTTCAGCTGGATACCGAGGATGATGCGCTGCATGCTGCCGGGCTGATTGAAATTCAGGGCGGAAGCTTTGTGATCAGCAGTGGGGATGACGGTGTACACTCAGATGTGGAGCTACATGTTTCTGATGGAGTACTGACGGTAGAACAGGCCTACGAAGGGTTGGAGGCAAAGGTTATCTGTATTGACGGCGGTGAAATCTCTGTTACCACCAGTGATGATGGCCTGAACGCCGGTGGTGAGCGCGAGGACAATCCGGAACTGACCATCAATGGAGGAACGGTTTACGTGAATGCGGACGGTGACGGAATAGATTCCAACGGATCGGTGATCATCAATGGTGGTGAGGTACGTGTGGACGGCCCCAGCACCAGTATGAATGCGGCGATCGACTGTGGCTCTGAAAACGGTGGCGAGTTTTTGGTGAACGGAGGCAGTGTCATTGCACTGGGGGCTTCCGGTATGCTGGAAATCCCGGACGGCGCTTCCGAACAGCTGTGCATTACCTTTGCCTTCTCACAGACCCTGCAGGCGGGGACTGAGGTATCGGTGACTGATTCCACGGGAAATCTGGTCTGCTCCTTTACCACCGCAAAAAATGGAAATTCTGTAGTTCTGAGTAATGATGCCCTAAGCCTGGGCGAAACCTATACCTTTACCTATGGAGAAAGTACGGAAGAGATTACTGCAGAGGAAACCAGCTCCTCCAATACCCAAGGGTTCAGCATGGGTGGCATGGGCGGTCCCAGTGGCGACATGGGCGGTCACGGTGGCGACATGGGCGGTCCCGGTGGTGACATGGGTGACCGCAATGGCGACATGGGCGACCGCGGTGGTGATATGGGCGGTCCGGGTGGTGACATGGGTGCCCCACCTGCGTGAACAGCTATCATTTAGGAGCAGAAAATAAAAACCAACCATAAAAGCTGAGCAGCTGCAGGATTTACGTAAATCCCGCAGCTGCGTTTTTATGCTCATAATTGTGTCCGCTGCCGGCTATAAGCCTTACAGTGTTTTGGTGTGGTGCGCCGGAAGCCTGGGATGCTGCCGCCGATCCTGAAGGCCTGCTGCCTGCTGCTGGCGAAGCCTGAAGTGCATAACAAGGGCCTCAAATTTTTCGAAAATCTGCAGAATTGTACGCATTACCTGGAAGGAGAGCATGATAAAGACGGCCAGCACCAGCGCAGTGGCTACAGTCGGTTCTGTATAGCCCAGCAGATCGGCAAGCACGGTATAGCAGAAGATTAGCGCGAGAGTCATAGTAGTAATGATCAGTCCACGCTTCCAGTCCAGGGGGCGCGCGACCTGGTAGAGTACACGCAGACCGACCACTGACATGACAACAGCGCTCATGGTATAGAGCTGTTCATCCGGGAAGTTGAATACAGAGACAAAGGCTTCAATCAGGACGATCAGGAACACATTGGTCAGACCACCCGGCAGTGCCTTCAGGAAAACGTTGGAGATAAAACGCCCCCGAACAAGTTCATGGTTGGGCTCCAGCGCCAGAAAGAAAGCAGGAACACCAATCGTCAGACCACTGATCACTGACAAATGTAATGGGATCAGCGGATAGGGAAGGTCAATAAAGAGTGAGATGATCGTCAGCATGAAGGAAAAAATGTTCTTGACAAAGAAGAGGGAAGCGGCACGCTGAATGTTGTTGATGACACGCCGCCCCTCGTCCACAACAGCAGGCATGGTGGAAAAATCAGAATCCAGCAATACCAGCTGGGCTACCTGACTGGCAGCTTCTGCCCCGGAGGCCATGGCAATACCGCAATCGGCCTCCTTCAGCGCAAGTACATCATTGACGCCATCGCCGGTCATGGCAACTGTGTGTCCGGCCTTCTGCATGGAGCGGACCAGTCGGCGCTTTTGATCCGGTGTGACACGGCCGAAAATTGCATAGTGACCGGCAGCCTCCTCAAGCGCCTCATCAGTTTCCAGAGTAGAAGCATCTACATAGAGGTCGGCGTCCATGATCCCTGCCTGACGGGCAACCTCGGAAACCGTTAAAGGATTATCACCGGATATGACCTTGATCGTGACACCCTGCTCAGCAAAATACTGAAAGGTTGTGGCGGCCTCCGGGCGAACACGGTTAGTCAGGGGAATCAGCGCCATGGGAGTGAGCTGCTCCGGATCAAGGGCGCCGGGCTCCGGGATGCCGTCACAGGCGGCCAGAAGCAGCACGCGATAGCCACGCTGCTCCCAGTCTGTTGCAGCTTCACGGATTTCGGCAAACCGGCTGCCCATTATAAAATCCGGCGCGCCAACCAGAAAGCTGCCCTTCTCCTCAAAGGTGGCAGCCATCCATTTGGTGGCAGAGGTGAAGGGAATCAACTGCTGTAACGTCCAGTCCGGTGCGTCACAGAAACGGGCAGCCATGGCACGCCCGGTATCGTTGTCCGGCCTGGAAGCGGAATAAACGGCTGAAAGTGCGTCAAAAATTTCGCGCAGGCTGTAGGTGGCGGGAGCCAGAGGGATTGGCTCAGATGCCTCCATAACAGGCTCTGTGATCGTGCCGGTTTTATCCACACAAAGGATATCTACACGCGCCAGGTTTTCAATGCAGGACATATCCCGCGTCAGTACCCGTTTGGAGGCGAGCCGGATGACACTGACAGCCAGAGCAACGCTGGTGAGAAGATACAGTCCCTCCGGAATCATACCAATGAGCGCGGCAACTGTGGCCTGAACAGAGGACTGCAGGTCAAGTCCAAGAAAACGGTATTCCTTCAGGAAAAGCGCGATGCCCAGCGGGATCATCATAATGCCGATCACCCTGATGACCTTGTCCAGGGATTTCATCATTTCAGAGCCGCCGTGGCCGGAATCCTGTCTTGCTTCTACGGTAAGTCTGGATGCGTAGGAAGCGGAACCCACCGAGGTCAGCTGAGCACGGCAGTGCCCGGCTACTACAAAGCTGCCGGACAGTAATGTGCCACCTGCTTCACGGGTCAGCGCATCCTGCTCGCCGGTAAGCAGAGACTCATTTACCTGTACAGAGCCGGAACGGACTGTCGCGTCCGCGCAGATCTGATCGCCGGCGGAAAATTCAACAATATCATCCCGGACCAGCGATTCAGAAGGTATCTGCTGTGCTTTCCCGTCACGGATCACCGTCACGGGCCTTGCGGCCATGAGCGTCAGGGCATCCAGCGTGCGTTTGGAGCGGATTTCCTGAAAAATACCGATCAGGGTATTTGCAATGGCGATGATCAGAAAAAGCATATCACCGAAGGAACGGACCAGCATCAGGCATACGGCCAGAACGACGAAGATCAGGTTGAAAAATGTAAAGCAATTGTCATATATGATCTGCTTTTCGGATTTGGTGGGAGATTCTACAGCGGTGTTGACAAGGCCTGCATCCAGCCGCACCTGTACCTCGTCGGTGGTGAGACCGCGGTTCTCAGGTGGTGTACAGGCCGGAAGCTCCGGTTGTGGGGGCGCTGATGATATGGATGGTTTTTTTCTGGGCATACAGAATTCCTTTCATAAAGAATAAGAAACCGACAACGAAAACGCGTGCCGGTTTCTTCGAAGATCAGGTTGCAAAATAGCTGAAATGCATGTAATCGCGGCTGTTGTTCCAGTAGGCTCCCTGAGTAAAGCCATATTTCGCAAAGGCGTTTGCGACATCACCGTCTAACGGGATGGAGTAGGGATCCTCTCCGGGAAGCCAGTAGTATCCGGTCAGGGCAGTTCCATCGGGGGTACATTCATAATTTTCTTCGGGGTTGATATCAATGGCGCAACCGGAAAAGTGTTCGGAGTCATGCTCATAGCGGTAGCAGCCTACAGAATGGATCGGAAATTGCTCATCACCATTATAAATTTCTTCAAAGATCGCTTTGACGGTTTCTGCCAGATTGACATGTACCTGCAGGTACAGCGTTTTGGTAATCTTGGTGGTATAGGTATCGTCCGCAAAGTCCCAGACCCGAACGGGAATGACAGTCATATAGGAAGAGGCGACTTCATCATTTGCATAATAATTGCGGGGGTCGGAGGTAATCTCGCCGAAAAGACGCTGGCAACGCTCTTCATAGGTTTCGGAGGCAGAGGCAAGTGATGTGTTCACGGAAACAGTTACCGTACTGACATCGTACATGCCGTTCCAGGTATAAGCATAGATATCCGCGGTACCTGCGGTGAGACCGGTAACAGTACCGGTACGGTCTACTGTGGCAACCTCCGGATCAGAGGAAACCCAGGTGATCGTCTGATTGGTGGCATCTTCGTTCAGAATTGTAGAGTCCAGCGTCTTGTAGCTGCCAACGTAAAGCTCAAAATCCGCGGGAGAAATCCAGATGCCTTCGGGCATAATCACTTCGCGGTCGGTATAATCCGTGAGGGAAGTGGAAAGCCGCCATAACACGGTAGCACACTCTGCGCGTGTGGCGGAAGACCTTGGAAGGAAGCTGTAGCCATCATCCGCGTTCTTTACGCCCTTCACAATGCCGGTCAGCCGCATGCTCTCTACAGCATCTGTGGCATAGGTGGAAATCTGTGCGACATCGGCAAAAGCATCAGAGGAAGCGGGGCTGCCACTGAGCTGGTAATTATAAATGGACACATAACGCATAATGAACACAGCCATCTGCTGCCGGGTTACCGGCTCGCTGGGGGAGAAGGTGGTGGCGGATGTACCGTTTGTGATCCCCATCCGGACCGCCCATGCAACATAAGGCGCGTAATATGCGCTTTCCCTGACATCGGTGAAAAGAAGACCGGTGTACCAGTCTGTATAATCTGCCGGGTCAATGCCTGCCATACGGCCGAGAACGGTAACAAACATGCCACGGGTCATCGGCGCGTCCGGGCTGAACTGACCGGACGAGGTGCCGTGAAATAAACCCTCCTCAAGAGACCAGCTTATGGATTGCTCGGCCCAATGTCCTGAAATATCTGTAAAATCGGAAAGCCCGTCTGTATCCTTTGCCAGCACCTGTGGCAGCATGGCTACCAGAAGGACAATGGTCAGACACAGGGCTATAAATCGCTTCATAGGATACCTCCTGTCGATAATCCAGTTTATTATACCATAAAAATACAGCCAGGCAAAGAAAAAATTGTATTTTTCCCTGCGTGAAGGAACTTTTAAAGGGGCGCTGGGTGCCTGGCAGTGTGGTTCCGGCATTTACGGAAACAGGATCAGGGACTGCAGAAGGTCACAAGCAGTCCCGGCAATCCGGGAAACCACACCTGTAAAGCGCAAAAACGGCTGTTACAGACGGAAACAGAAAAAAATTGCGTGAAGCAGGACACCGTGGTAGAATACTGGCGGGAGGCAGATATTATGAATCTTACGGTTGAACGTTTTTTAAGATATGTAGCAGTGGAAACCAGCTCCTGTGAAGAAAGCAGCACGCGACCCTCTACGCCTGGGCAGCTGGAGCTCACAGGGCTGCTGGCGAAGGAAATGGAAGCGCTTGGGCTGCAGGATGTCCATATCGAGCCCCGGGATGGTGCTGTCTTCGGGACAATTCCCGCGAACACGGACAGACAGGTGCCAACGCTGGGCTTCCTGGCTCATGTGGATACATCAAATGCTGCGTCGGGAAGGAATATACACCCACACATTGTACAGAGCTATGCCGGAGGCGACCTGGAGCTGAGTCCCGGGATCGTGATGGAGGAGAAAAAATGCAGCTGTCTACATCAGGTTGTGGGTGAGGACCTGATCGTTACTGATGGTACTACGCTGCTTGGAGCGGATGATAAAGCCGGTGTGGCAGAGATCATGACCATGGCAGAGCGGCTGATACAGTCTGACCGGCCGCATGGAACGGTAAAGCTGGCCTTTACCACAGATGAAGAAATTGGCCTGGGCCCGGAGCTTTTCGATGTAGAAGCCTTTGGCTGCGACTTTGCGTATACGGTGGATGGTGGCCCGCTGGGCGAGATCGAATCTGAAAATTTTAACGGAGCCTCGGCACGGGTACAGTTTCACGGAGTTGGCGTCCATCCGGGTGCTGCAAAGGATATGATGAAAAATGCCGCTGCGATTGCGACTGAGTTTCACGGTATGCTGCCAAAGGAACAGGTGCCGGAGCATACCGCAGACTATGAGGGCTTTATCCACCTGCGCACAATGCAGGGAGATGTGGTTACCGCACAACTGGAATATATCCTTCGGGACCATGATCTGACGAAGCTTCGCCAGAAGGAGCAGCTTCTGCGGTCGGCGACGGACTATATCAATACTGTTTACGGTGAGGGAACTGCAGAGCTTACACTACAGGAGACCTACTATAATATGCGGCAGCAGATCGAACCGCACCGCCATCTGCTGGAGACGGCGGAAAAGGCCTTTACGGCAGTCGGTGTAAGGCCCTGCTCGGTTCCAATCCGGGGTGGTACAGATGGTGCCCGCCTCAGCTTTATGGGCTTACCCTGTCCCAATCTGTCCACAGGTGGCTATCAATTCCACGGTGTGTTTGAATTTATTCCGGTCCGTGCACTGGAGACAATGCCGGAGGTTCTGACGAATATCGTCTATGAATATGGCAAAGGAGAGAACACTTATGTATAAGATGCAGATTGAACAGTGGGCGGAGGCCCATCGCGAGGAGATGCTGGAGGACATCAAAGCTCTGGTACGGATCAGGTCCGACAAGGGGGATGCAATGCCGGGAATGCCCTTTGGCCCAGGTCCGAACGAGGCACTGGTCACCGCACTGGAGCTGGCTGAAGGCTACGGCTTCCATACAAAAAATTATGAGGGCTATGTCGGTACGGTTGATCTGCTTCCGGAGAACGATCACCATCTGGATGTGCTCAGCCACATGGATGTGGTACCTGTTGCCGATGGCTGGACGGTTACAGAGCCCTTTGACCCGATCGTCAGAGACGGAAGGCTTTACGGCCGCGGTGCCGCGGATGATAAGGGACCGGGCATAGCTGCCCTTTATGCGTTGCGGTGTGTAAAGGATCTTGGAATCCCACTGAAGCATAATATCCGACTGATCTGGGGCTGCGATGAGGAATGTGGAAGCTCAGATATCCAATATTATTATGCGCAGGAGCCAGAGGCAGTCTACACGTTTTCACCCGATGCGGATTTCCCTGTGATCAATATTGAAAAAGGTGGGCTTCATGGTGAAATCTTTGCAAGCTTTGAAGAGAGCACTGCGCTGCCCCGCCTGCGCAAAATGGAAGCCGGACTTAAGATCAATGTAGTGCCGGACCATTGTCATATGGAGATTGAAGGTATGCGAAAGGGCGTGGCGGAAATCTTCTGCGCCGGCGCCAGAGAGCGGACTGGTGTACGGTTTACTGTAACCGAGCAGGAAGAAAATGTGATCGCCATCGATGCACAGGGGACAGGGGCCCATGCAGCCCATCCGCAGGATGGAAACAATGCCCTGACGGCGTCACTGGACCTGGTTGCCTCCATGTTTCTGGCGCCGGGAAGCCAGTTTGAAGCGGTGCGTGCGCTCAATGAGCTGCTGCCCCACGGTGACTATCTCGGCAGGGGGCTGGGTGTTGCCATGTCCGATGAAATTTCCGGTGAGCTTACCCTGTCTGCCGACATTCTGAAGGTGACGCCAACCTCAGTCTACTGCCAGTTTGATTCACGTACGCCCCTCTGTGCGACAGAGCAGAATATGAAATACACAGCTATGCAGAACTGTGCACGCAAAGGTCTGGCGCTGCGGGATGTACCCATGCGCCCGCCGCACCATGTACCTGCGGAAAGCGGCTTTATCCGGACCCTGCTTGGCGCCTATGAAAAATATACCGGGGTCACCGGTGCGAAGCCGCTGGCAATTGGTGGTGGAACCTACTGCCATGAGCTGAAAAACGGAGTTGCCTTCGGCTGTACCATGCCCGGGACAGATAACCATATGCATGGAAACGATGAGTTTGCAGTAGTGGATGAGCTTGTAGCCTCCGTGAAGATCTTTGCAGATGTTATGATCAGCCTCTGCAGTGAAGCATAAATAATTTACGGATCTGATAAAAACGTCTGCAGCCGCCCTGAGTGCGCTGCAGACGTTTTTCTGTACTATAGAAAATATTTTTTTTTCAGGAAAAGCAACTCCGCAAAGAACTCCCGTGCCAGATTGGCGGGCAGGTAGAGCGGTGTCGTGTGTGCCGCAATACCACATACATCGGTAAGGCCCAACTGACGGGCAAGCTGTAATGCCCGGTATACATGAAAGCTGTTGGTGACAATCCCAAGACTTGCACCGTCCGGGAGAAAGGCACAGCCGAGCCGCAGGTTTTCCGCGGTGGAAACAGAACGGTCTTCAATCAGCAACCGCTCCCGGGCAATGCCGTGTGCCATAAGGTAATCGGCCATGACCCGGGCCTCCGGCGCGTGCTCGTTCCTGCCCTGACCACCGGTCACAATGCAACGGGTTTCCGGGTTTTCGTTTAAGTAGGTGATCGCCCGGTCCAGCCGGAACCTTAAGAGACGGCAGGGGCCGGTAGGCCAGACCTGCGCACCGGCAACCAGCAGGTAGTCCAATGAAGGGCGTCCCTGGGCACGGCAGGCACTCAGCAGTACAGCCTGAACCGCCAGAAACATGAAAATACCGGTGATACACAGCACCAGCAGGCAAACGTTGAAGACCGTGGGGAGCCTGCTCCACAGCCTGCAGTGAAAGGAGAGCCCGGCCAGTGCCAGAAGTCCTGCCAGCAGCAGCCAGAAGATGTAGAAGCCACCACCGCGGCTGGAAAAGCAGACCAGCAGGCCATAAAGCAGGCATAGCACTGCTACAGTAAAACAGACAGTGCTCATGCCAGCTGATAAGAACAGGGCGCACCGTCCAAAATGCGCAGCGCATTTTCAATGCCCATGCGGACCATATCATCCGAAGCCTGATCGGTGTAATAGGCCATATGCGGCAGCATCAGTACATTGGGCATTGCATTTAAAATGGCCATCTCCCGGGAGGGAACCAGGCGGTTCTTAAAATCACGATAATAGATAGAACGGTCACCGTCAATCATATCAAGGCCGGCACCGGACAGCTGCCCCCGTTCCAAAGCATCGATCAGGGCAGCGGAATCCACAAGAGCGCCGCGGCCGGTGTTGATCAGCACGGCGCCGGGCTTCACGGCAGCAAAACGCTCTGCGTTCATAAAATGCAGGGTATCCGGATTGGAAGCGAGGTGCAGCGTGAGAATGTCACTCTCTGCAAGCAGGGTGTCAAGATCCACATATTCACAGAGCGCCTGCAGCTCCGGATTTACGGTGCGGCTCCAGGCGAGGATCCGACAGCCAAAACCGGAAAGGTGCCGGATCAGAGTGCTTCCGATGCGGCCGGTTCCCACAACACCGACTGTCATATTGGGCAACTCTCTGCCACGGACACCTGCCGCAGTATAGTCCTGACCTGCGTAGCGCAGCAGCATGGGCTTGATATGCCGCAGGACCATCAGCATCATCATGATGGCGTAATCTGCCACAGAGGCAGGAGAGTAGCTGATATTACAGACCTTCATACCGATCTTCTTCGCATAAGCCAGGTTCATATGCTCAGCGCCAATGGTTCTGGTCACCGCAAGCCGGACACCGAGTGCCTTCCAGCGGTCATAGATCGCATCCGTGATGACCACGTCTGACAATACATTCACAGCGTCCATGCCAACGGCAAGCTCGGCGTTTTGAAGGCTGGGCTTTTCCTCCACCAGAGTCAGCTCTACTGCATAAGAGCTGGCATAGCGGTCAAAAAATACACGTTCTTCATCGTTTACCGCATAGGCAATCATTTTCATACTGAATTTCTCCAATCTTTGCAGATGATTGCCGGCAGGCCTGCCGGCATATATGAAAAAGGCCGCAGATGATTCTGCGGCAGTTTTTCTGCAATCTGGCCTGTAAGCCGGGTTCTGTAATCGACAGCCATCTATCTAGGCGCACCGTTGCCGATGCGCTCAAGCCACCTCCCGGGGACGGCCGGGCCGGCCATGTGTCCCCACCACGGTGTTGCTCCGGATAGAGTTTACAGGGCTGAGCGCTTTCACACGTCAGCCGGTGAGCTCTTACCTCGCCTTTCCACCCTTACCGGCACAGCTGCCAATGCACTACCGGGTGAGCTGAAAATGCTCGAAAGTTTGACATAGTGATGGCACGAAGCACCGGCGGTATATCTCTGTTGCACTTTTCCTGCAGTTGCCTGCGGCGGGCGTTACCCGTTATCCTTGCCCTGCGGAGCCCGGACTTTCCTCACGCGGGGCCTTTCGGCACCCTTGCGCGGCTGTCCGGCCAGGTTACGGACTATATGATACTGTACTTTCCGGAGCTTGTCAAACAGAAAAAAGAGAGGCACGCCTGCCTGAAGCATTGCAAAAGTACAGGTTATCGTGTACAATAATCTATTGAATCATATAAAAAGGAACTGATCTTTATGACGATAGATACATACTTTGAAAATATTGCCGGTAAGCGGGTTACGGTAATCGGTCTTGGCATCAGCAACCGCCCGCTGGTGCGTCTGCTGCTGGAGCGCGGCTTCCAGGTACAGTGCTGTGACCGTACGCCCCGGGAAAAGCTGCTGCCGGAGGTTCTGGAGCTGGAACAGCTGGGAGCGGTCCTGAAGCTGGGGGAGGATTATCTGGAGAATATTGAGGCGGACGTGGTCTTCCGGACTCCGGGCCTCAACCGCTATGCACCACAGCTGCTGGCGCTGGAGAAAAAGGGCGCTGTGATCACATCCGAGATGGAAGCATTTTTTGCGGTATGCCCATGCCGTATGTTTGCGGTAACCGGCTCTGACGGCAAGACCACGACCACAACCCTGATCGCAAAGCTCCTGGAAAAAGCGGGCAATACTGTGTGGTGCGGCGGCAACATCGGTACACCTTTGCTGGATAAGGTTCCGCAGATGAAACCGGAGGATCTTGTGGTACTGGAGCTCAGCTCCTTCCAGCTGATGGGCATGACCGTCAGCCCGCAGACGGCTGTGATCACCAATCTGTCGCCGAATCATCTGGATATCCATAAGGACATGGAAGAATATGTATCCTCTAAAGAAAACATCTATCTGCATCAGAAGCCGGACGGCGTGGTAGTCCTGAACCGGGATAATGCACTGACGGATGCGCTGAAGACAAAGGCAATTGGAGGCGTGCGGCAGTTTTCTCGTCGGGAACGGGTGGAGGAAGGGTACTACCTCCGCAGTGATAATATGATCTGCCGGGTTTCCGGTGATACAGAGCAGGAAATCCTGCGTGCTTCACAGATCCTGATCCCGGGCGTGCACAACATAGAGAATTACATGGCTGCCTTCTGCGCCGTTGACGGGCTGGTGAGCTGTGAGGTCATGGTGGAACTGGCAGAGCAGTTCGGAGGTGTGGAGCATCGCATAGAACTGGTACGTGTGAAGGATGGTGTCCGCTATTACGACAGCTCGATTGATTCCTCACCCAACCGTACACGGGCCTGCCTCAGAAGCTTTGCCGGGAAGGTGATCGTAGTGGCAGGTGGCAAGGATAAGGGCATCGGCTACGATGATCTGGGCCCGGACCTGGTGGAGCATGTAAAGCTGCTGGTCCTGACTGGCATGACGGCCGGAAAGATCCGTGCTGCTGCCGAAAAAGCAGCCGGCTATGACGGAACCAACCCGGAAATCGTGGATATTGAGGGCTTTGATGATGCGATCCGCTATGCGGCTTCCCGGGCAGTGGAAGGAGACGCGGTGATCCTGAGCCCGGCAAGCACGTCCTTTGACCGCTTCCGTAATTTTATGGAGCGTGGTGACCGCTTTAAGGCCGTTGTAAACAGCCTTTGATTTGGAGGACAGCTATGATTATATCAGAACAGACTAGAGCACTTTCCCGGAGCCTTATGCAGAAGCTGAGGCCGGCCTTTGACCGGATTGATGAAAACGCGGAATATAACGCGGAGAAGGTTTTGGAGGCCTTTCAGGAATATCGTGTCAGTGCGGCGCATCTGGTGGGCACTACAGGCTACGGCTACGATGACCTGGGGCGCGATACGCTGGATAAGATCTTTGCACGTGTCTTTGGCGCGGAGGCAGGGCTGGTACGCAGCCAGTTTGTCAACGGGACACACACCATAACCTGTGCCCTGATGGGAATCCTTCGGCCGGGAGATCTCGTGATCTCCTCCTTTGGCGCACCTTATGATACACTGCAGAGCGTGATCGGCCTGACCGGAAATGCACCTGGCAACCTGCTGGAGATGGGTATCCGTTATCGCCAGGTGGAGATGACCGCGGAGCGTAAGCCGGATATAGCGGGAATATGCGATGCGGTTCAGGAGCCCGGCGCAAAGCTGTTGATGATCCAGCGCTCCAGAGGCTATTCTGCACGTGAGGGCCTGACCGTTGAGGAGATCGGAACGATCATTGCTGCGGCAAAGCGGGCCAACCCTGATATTCTGGTCTTTGTGGATAACTGCTATGGAGAGTTTGTCGATACAAAGGAACCCACAGAGGTTGGCGCTGATATCATGGCCGGGTCACTGATCAAGAATCCCGGCGGTGGAATTGCACCTGGTGGTGGTTACATCGTTGGCCGTGCGGATCTTGTAGAGGCGGCAGCCATGCGGCTGACCTGCCCGGGCATTGGCCGTGAATGCGGTTTTACACAGGATGTAAACCGCTTGCTTTATCAGGGCTATTTCAACGCACCGCATGTGACGGCGCAGGCATTGAAGACGGCTGTATTCTGTGCGGCGGCTATGGAAGCGCTTGGCTATAAAACATCTCCGGCGGCGGATGCCGTTCGTGGCGATATTGTACAGACGATTGAATTTGGCAGACCGGAGTCGATGAAGGCCTTCTGCCGTGGTGTGCAGAAGGGTGCACCGGTGGATTCCTATGTAACGCCCGAGCCCTGGGATATGCCGGGCTATGAGGATCAGGTTATTATGGCGGCAGGAGCTTTTATCCAGGGTGCCTCGATTGAGCTTTCGGCAGACGGCCCTATGCGTGAACCTTATATGGTCTACCTGCAGGGGGGCATTACCTTTGAATCCGGAAAACTGGGGGTACTGCTGGCACTGGACGAACTGCTTGCGACAGAGGGGAAATCCTTATGAAGGTTTTTGACTGGCACAGACTGAAATCCCGCACACACTGCACTGCGATCATTGTGGCGGCAGGGGCATCTACCCGCATGCTCGGCATCGATAAGATCATGGTAAACCTGAAGGGACGGCCGGTGATCATCCGGACGATCGATTCCTTTCAGCGGGCGGGCTGCATCGATGAGATCGTTCTGGTAGTCCGGCAGGAGCTGATCGAAAAGCTTACAGAGCTCTGCAGGTCTTATGAGTTTACCAAGGTGCGGGCTATTGTGGCCGGTGGCGAAACCAGAATGGATTCTGTTACTGCCGGCCTGCAGGCCGCATCCAAAAAGACAGTACTGGTGGCGGTACAGGATGGAGCAAGACCGCTTGTGACCGAGCAGGTGATCACTGCAGTGGTTGATCTTGGCATGAGCTATCATGCTGCGGCGCCGGCAGTCCATGTGAAGGATACGATCAAGGTTGTAGATCCTGCCACAGAGCGTGTTGAAAGTACACCGGCCCGGGCAACGCTTCGCGCTGTACAGACGCCGCAGGTGTTTGATCGTGACCTGCTGGTCGCGGCATGGGAACGCGCACGCAAGGAGAAGCTGGAATATACCGATGATTGCAGTGCCATGGAGGGCTTTGGCATCCATGTCTATCTGACGGAGGGTGACGAAGAAAACATCAAGATCACCACGCCACTGGACCTGAAGATTGCGGAGATGATCCTGGAAGGGAGAGAGCAGTGATGCGAGTCGGACATGGCTATGATGTGCATCGGCTGGTCCCCGGGCGCAGGCTGGTCCTGGGGGGCATAGAGATTCCGTATGAAAAGGGGCTTCTTGGACATTCAGATGCGGATGTGCTGGCGCATGCGGTGATGGATGCGCTGCTGGGCGCAGCGGCACTCGGGGATATTGGGAGATTGTTTCCGGATACGGATGATGCGTATCTGGGTGCAGACAGTATGGTCCTGCTGGCAGAGGTCTGCAGCCGGATTCGGGCAGAAGGCTATGAGATCAGCAATCTTGATGCCACCGTGATCGCACAGAAACCCAAGCTGATGCCCTACATAGAGGCTATGCGCAGCCGTATGGCAGCGGTCATGGAGCTTTCCACTGATCGGATCAATCTGAAGGCAACAACAGAAGAACGCCTTGGCTTTACCGGAAGAGGCGAAGGAATTTCTGCCCACTGTGTGTGCCTGATTGAAAAAAGATAAAGCGGAGGAACAGGCACCGCAGAAGGTGGCCTGCTGATGAGGATCCGGGACGGTTGTATCAGACCGTCCCGGATCCTGTCAATCCTGTAAACAGCTGCAGCTGAAGAGCAGCAGCTTCGCCTGAAAATATGTCTGTTTTGTGAAGAGTGTGAAATTACAGTTTGTCTGCTTGCGAATTAAACAGAGGTCCTGTATAATGAAATATGTAAATTTGTACACCTGCGAAGGAACGGAGATGTACCAACGTGGAAACACTTAGTCAGCTGTGGGGAAAGATCGTTCAGATCGCATCAATGTTCAATTTCCCCTCAGATTTACTTGATATCATTATTGTTGCATGCCTGATCTATGGCGTGATGAATATCCGGCATTCAAGAGCGGCATCCCAGATTATTAAGGTTGCGATCGGCCTGCTGGTACTGGCATACCTGTCCAGTGCCTTATCGCTGAATACCCTGAATTATATTGTTGATAAAACACTGGAGGTTGGCATCGTTGCCCTGGTGGTTGTGTTCCAGCCGGAGCTCAGGCGACTGCTGGAACGGATAGACAACGGCTCTCTTAAGAGCATGATCCAGCCGAAGCAGGAGGGCAATGAGACCGAAAAGACCATTGAAGAGGTGGTTGCGGCCTGCCGTAGCATGTCCCGGCAGAAAATCGGTGTGCTGATCGTTTTTGAGCGGAAGAGTAATCTGGAGGAATATTTCCGTACAGGAACTGAGCTCGATGCTATGGTATCCGCAGAGCTCCTGAAGAATATCTTTTTCCCTAAAGCATCCCTGCATGATGGCGCGGTGGTGATCCGCAATGACCGTGTGGCAGCTGCCGGCTGTGTTTTACCCCTGACGGAGGATCCACACCTGAGCCGGGATCTTGGCACAAGGCATCGTGCGGCGATCGGCATGACAGAGCATTCTGATGCTGTAGTTGTTGTGGTATCAGAGGAGACCGGCGTGATATCCTGCATGCTTCCGGGAGTGCTGAAACGGTTCCTGACGCCGGATAGCCTCGCACGGTTACTGAAGAGTGAGCTGGTCACCGAGAAGCAGGTCAGCCGGGTTGACCGCTTCCGGCTATGGCTGGCTGAACGGGTGGAATCGAGGAAAGAGGACGATCATGAAGAGGAATAAGGCTTTTTCCATTGCATTGTCCATAGTGATCGCCTTTGGACTGTGGCTCTATGTGGTCACATCCGTCACGCCGGAGGACAGTACCTGGGTCTATAACATCCCGGTCACCTTTGAGAATGAAGATGGCCTGTTTTCTGACCTGAACCTTATGATCACCCAGGGAAGCAATACTGTAATTAACCTGAAACTGCATGGGAAACGCTCCGACCTGATGAAGCTGAACAGAAGCAATATCAGCATTACAGTGGATCTGAACGGCGTGACCGGGCCGGGGGAATGGGACCTTGCCTATGAGTACCAGCTGCCCGACAGTGTGCAGGCCTCAGCAATTACGCTGGAGGATAAAAGTATATCCCGGGTTCATCTGGAGGTCGAAAAGCTGGAGACAAAGAGCGTAGAGGTACGTGCAGTGTTTTCAGGGGAGGTCGCATCCGGCTACATGGCAGATGCCATAGAGACACAGTATGATACGCTGGAGGTCAGTGGACCGGAGGACGTGATCAGCAGCATCAGCTATGCGGAGGTTGTGCTGGAACGGACAAATCTCTCAAAAACCGTTACCGACAGTCTGCCGGTCAGCTTTTATGACGAAAACGACAAAGCAGTGGATTCGGATGAGATCAACTGCGAGGTGGAGCGGATGGATGTCATTATGCCGGTCAGCATGGTCAAGGAGGTCCCGCTGACGGTAACGCTTTCCAGTGGTGGCGGTGCTACCGAGGAGCACGCTGTGGTGGATATCACTCCACAGACTGTCACGCTGAAGGGCGATGCAGAACTGCTCGAAAACCTGAACTATATCAATCTTGGCACAATTGATCTGGGTAGTATAGAAGAAAGCTATTCAAAAACCTTTACTGTGATCGTGCCGGACGATGCCACAAATCTTTCAGATACAGAGGCGACCGTAAATGTTGAACTGGTCAACCTGAAGGAAAAGACTGTACGTGTGACGAATATTGAGATTGCAAATGCGCCGGAGGGCATGAGCGTGGTCCTTGGCGCGGCTTCCCTGCAGGTGAAGCTGCGGGGCGGGAGCTCGGTGATCGACAGTATTTCCGGGACAGATGTACGTGCTGTGGTGGATATGAATCTGCTGGGCGCAACCACAGGCCAGTTTAATGTGCCGGTATCAATCTATGTTGATGGCTACTCAGATGTTGGTGCCATGGGAAGCTATAATATCCTTGTGACGATTTCCGAAGAGGTGATCACGGAGGAATCAGCGGTGGCTGTCTCGGAGGAAGCATCGGGAACAGCAGCGAGCACTGCAGGGACAGAGGACACTGTCAAAACGGGGGAATAGTATGACGCAGGAAGTAACGGTGCTTCAGGTATACGGAGGCAGCGCACGGGTGGCATATAAGAGGCCCACGGCCTGTCATGGCGATTGTGAAAAATGTGCGGGCGGCTGTGGCGCTACGGCGGCTTCGGAAACGCTGGTGGTGGATGCCGAGAATCTGATCGGTGCAGCGCCGGGTGACCGGGTTCTGATCGAGGCACAGGGGCAGAAGGTTGCATGGGCGATTTTTCTGGTCTACGTTCTGCCAATCCTCCTGTTTCTCGCCGGCTACTTTCTTGTTCCGGCTGCGCCGGTGCTGTCAGCGGGTCTGGGCTTTTTGCTGGGGCTTGCGATTGCCGTGCTGGTCAGCAGACGTCAGACCAGGAGCGGAACACAAATCCGCTACCGGATCACAGCATATATACAATGATAAGATCCCGGAGCCTGTGAGTGCTCCGGGATCTTTTGTCAAACTGGGAAAATCCGTGTAAAAACGGGCAAAGCGGCAGTGAAGAGGTGTGTGAATCCCTTGCAAAAGGAGATACGGTTTGCTATAATATAATATACTGCAGAAATATGCTCTGCACTTAACACAAAAAGCAGGAGGATGAAACCTCATGATAAAAAGTATGACCGGTTACGGACGGGCACAGGGCAGCTTCTCCGGCGGAGACATCACGGTAGAGCTGAAGTCCGTCAACAACCGTTACCTCGACTGCGGGGTAAAGCTTCCGAGAGTCTACGCATTTCTGGAAGATTCTGTGAAGGCTGCTGTGCAGAAGACCATTTCACGCGGCAAGGTGGATGTATTTATTACCATCAACTCTGCGGGCGCGGAAAATATCTGTATATCTCTGAACCGCCCGGTGCTTGAGGGATATCTGGCCGCTATGAGGCAGATTGTGGAGGATTACGGTGTCCGGGATGACATTTCAGCCAATTCGCTGGCACGTTTGAGCGATGTTTTCCTGGTGGAGAAACAGGAACAGGACGAGGATGAGGTAAAAAGGGCGATCCTTGGTGTAGTAAACGAGGCCCTGGCATCCTTCGATGCCATGCGCACCCGTGAGGGGGAGGCACTGAAACAGGATTTGCTGTCCAAGGCGGATGGAATTCTGAATCTGGTGGCACAGGTGGAGGAAAGAAGTCCTGCCACCGTTGCCGCTTATCGTGAACGCCTGACCGCAAAAATGGAGGAGGTCCTTGCGAATACCCAGATCGATGAGGCCCGGATCGTGCAGGAGGCCGCCATTTATGCAGATAAGGTTGCGGTGGATGAAGAGACCGTCCGGCTGCGGAGCCATGTGGACCAGCTGAAAGGCATGCTGAACGACGGCGGTGTCATCGGCAGAAAGCTGGACTTCCTGATGCAGGAAATGAACCGTGAGGCCAATACCATTGGCTCCAAGGGGAACGATGTTCAGCAGGCGAAAAATGTGGTCAATATTAAATCGGAACTGGAGAAGATCCGCGAGCAGATCCAGAATATCGAGTAAGTGGAGCATAGTATGAAACTGATGAATATCGGGTTCGGGAATATGATCTCGGCCGAACGGCTGCTGTCTGTGGTTTCACCCGACGCGGCACCGATCAAGCGGCTGGTACAGGAGGCCCGGGAACGTGGAAACCTGATCGATGCCAGCTGCGGACGCAAAACACGTGCGGTACTGGTCATGGATACAGATCATGTGATCCTGTCCGGACTGACGCCGGAAACCATTGCGCGTCGGGCGGGCTTTGTATTTACTGACGACGAAGAGGAGAATGCAGAGTGAAACGAGGCATGCTGTATGTGATCTCCGGGCCCTCCGGTGTTGGAAAGAGCACTGTGGTCGGCGAGATCCGCAGGAAGAATCCGGATATTTACTTTTCCGTATCCGCAACGACCCGGGCAATGCGTCCTTCGGATACAGAAGGTGTCACCTACCTGTTTAAATCCCGAGAAGAATTTGAAGCACTGATCGATGACGGGTATTTTTATGAATACGCGGAATATGCCGGAAACTATTACGGAACGCCGAGACGTCCTGTGGAGGAGAAGCTTGCACAGGGAATCGACGTGATCCTGGAGATTGAGGTGCAGGGGGCACGACAGGTAAAACAGCAGAGCCCTGAGGCTGTGATGGTCTTTATTGCGGCGCCGTCCTTTGCAACACTTGAAAAACGTCTGCGCGGTCGTGGGGATACCGGCGAAGAGGCCGTACGCAAGCGCCTGCAGCAGGCCAGAGAGGAATACCGGGTTGGCCCGGAGTATGATTATATTGTAGTAAACGAAGAAGGTGCGGTGGACATTGCTGTCAACCGGGTCAGCGCGATCATGGAGGCAGAAAAGCTCCGCACCGACAGAAATATTGATGTACTGAAACTGGAGGAATCACTATGATGCTTTATCCACCCGTACCGGATATGCTGGAGAACGTTCCCAGCCGTTATCTGCTTGTCAACGTGATCGCGCGCCGCGCACGTCAGGTTGCAATTGAGGCAGAAGAATTTCATACCCCGCAGGAAAAGAAGGCAGTTTCTGTGGCAATTGACGAGATTGCTGAAGGCAAGATCACCGCAGCCCTGAAGGACGAGTATCTGCGCTGAGCGGGATGTCGGGCTGCTGCCCGGCAGAGATGACCGCAGGCCCGCGCCGCATCTGTGCTATACGCGCGGATCAACGGTGTGGGCTTTTCTGATTCATGGATAATTTCTGACGGAAAGGAGACGGCAGCATGAACATAGCAGGGATCGCAGTGGCTGCTGCCGTCTACGCAATTGATAAACCCTATGAATATGAGGTTCCTGAGACACTGTGGGACGCCTGCAGGCCGGGAACCCGCGTGGTCGTACCATTCGGTGCAGGAAACCGCAGGACAGAGGGGCTGGTGCTGACAGTCCGGCAGGGAGATCCATCTGCAGACATCACACTGAAAGCCGTTGAAACGGTACTGGATGATGCACCGGTCCTGGATGCGATCCAGCTGCGCCTTGCGGCCTTTTTACGTGAGCGGTATTTCTGCACCTTTTTCGATGCGATCCATGCCATGCTGCCGGCCGGCCTCTGGTTTAAAAGTAAAAGCGATGTAGTGCTGACAGCAGAGGGACTGTCCGGAGACCTGGAGAAGCTTCTCCCAAGATCGCCACAGGGAAGGCAGACGGCAGAGCTTCTGCGAACCATGGGTGGCCATGCAGCAGAAGAAGCGCTTACGAAGTTTCTGGATGCGGCAGTTCTGGAGCAGGGACTGCGACAGCTGTACAATAAGAAGCTTGCGGTTTGTGAGGGAAGCCTGATCCGCAATGTAAATGATAAGACAGAAAAGGTTGCGGTGCTGGCAGTTTCTGCAGAGGAGGCTCAGAACCTTGCGGCCGCAAAGCGGCGGGCACCTATGCAGAAAGCATTGCTGGATATGCTTGTGGTAATGGGAAGCTGCTCTGTCAAAGAGCTGTGCTACTTTACCGGCGCTCCGATGACGTCGGTCCGTGCGCTGGAAAAGTCCGGCTGTATTACGCTGGAGGAGCATGAGGTATTCCGCCGGCCGGAGCATACGGAAGTTCCGGTGAGCCGGGAACCAATCCAACTGCAGCCGGAACAGCAGCAGGCCTTTGAACAGTTACGCATTGCGGCAAAAAAGGAAGAGAGTCCTGTATCACTGCTGTATGGCGTGACCGGAAGCGGAAAGACCATGGTCTATCTGAAGCTGATCGAGGAAGCTCTGGCCGAGGGGAAAACAGCATTAGTCCTGGTACCGGAGATTGCACTGACACCACAGCTGCTGGAAATATTCCTGTCCCGGTTCGGAGATCAGGTGGCAGTGCTGCATAGTGCGCTGCGCGTATCACAGCGCTATGATGAGTGGAAGCGCATCCGTACAGGTCTGGCCCGGGTTGTGCTTGGAACCCGTTCCGCAGTGTTTGCCCCCCTGAAAAATCCCGGACTCATTGTTGTGGATGAAGAGCACGAAAGTACCTATAAATCCGAAATGAATCCACGCTATCACGCCCGTGAGGTCGCGATCTGGCGTGGCAGCCGGGAAGGTGCCGCGGTTGTACTTGGCTCCGCAACCCCGTCTCTGACTACGATGTATCTGGCGAAAACCGGAAGCTACGGCCTTGTGCGCCTGAAACAACGCTACAATGGCAGGACTTTGCCACGGGTGCTCCTGACGGATATGCGGGAAGAACTGAAGCAGGGAAACAGTTCACCCATCAGTCAGCGCCTGCGTGAGGAAATTGACCTGAATCTTGATGCGGGACAGCAGACGATTCTGTTTTTGAACCGTCGCGGAACCAGCCGGACTGTACTTTGTCCGGTCTGCGGCTATGTGCCGCATTGTACACGCTGCAGCGTCAGCCTGACCTTCCATGCGGCCAACGGACGCATGATGTGTCATTACTGTGGATTCTCAATGCCGGCTGACGGAGCCTGCCCAAGGTGCGGGACAGCCCTTCGACAGGTTGGCACAGGGACGCAGAAGGTGGAGGAGGAACTTCAGAAGCTCTGGCCGGGGCTGCAGGTGCTCCGCATGGATGCGGATACGGTGAGCGCTACCAATTCCCATGAAAAAATCCTGACCAGGTTCCGGGAAGAAAAAATACCGATCCTGATCGGTACCCAGATGGTGACAAAGGGGCTGAATTTCCCGAATGTGACACTGGTAGGCGTGCTGGACGGGGATTCCTCTCTGTATACGGATGATTTTCGTGCAGCAGAGACCACCTTCGCAAAGATTTCGCAGGTGATCGGAAGAGCCGGCCGCGGCGAGCTTGCCGGTCGGGCAGTGATCCAGACCATGACACCGGAGAACCAGGTGCTGCTGCAGGCAGCGGCGCAGGATTACGATGCGTTTTACGGGGCCGAGCTGCCGCTGCGGCAGCTGCAGGGGTGTCCACCCTTCTCTGATATGATCGAGGTTTCGTTCTATGGTCCCTTTGAACGGGATGTTATGGAGGGGGCTGTTCGTTACCGGGATGCGCTTGGCAGATTGCTCAGTGGCCCCGAATGGAGCGGACAGCGGGTGATGGTCATGGGGCCTGCGCCTGCGCGGATTGTGCGGGTTATGAACCGTTATCACTACCGCCTGACGATCCTGGCGAAAAATACCAGGAAGCTGCGGAATGTTCTTGCATCTATGCAGGTCTGGTACAGTAAGGATAAAAATAATAAGAATATTACAGCCTGTGTGGATGTCAATCCGCTGGGATGAGCTGGAGGAGAATCATATGGCACTGAGAACCATTCTGAAAAAAGAAACCGATGAAGAAGCCCTGAGAAAGAAATCCCGCCCTGTTACAAAGTTTGACGAACGCCTGCATGGAATGCTGGACGACATGGTGGAAACCCTGAAGGATTCCGGCGGCGTTGGCCTGGCAGGCCCGCAGGTTGGCATTCTGCGTCGAATCGTTGTAATTGAAAAGGAGGATGGCAGCATCCTCGAGCTGGTGAATCCTGTTGTGATCGATGAGGCCGGCGAACAGGAGGGGCTGGAGGGCTGCCTGAGTCTGCCCGGCATCTGGGGGGTTGTAAAGCGGCCTATGACTGTAACGGTCAAGGCACAGGACCGCTTTGGAAACTATTACACGGATACCGAATCCGGTCTGATCGGCCGGTGCTTTGTCCATGAGTGCGAGCATCTTGACGGCATTCTGTTTGTGGATCGTGCATCCCGTGTGATGACTGAAGAAGAGCTGGAAGCCATGGAGGCAGAGGCAGAGGAGGAAGAGGCTTGAGGATTGTCTATATGGGTACGCCGGAGATCGCGCGAACCTGTCTTGCCCGGCTGTATGAGGACGGCCACGAGCTTGCGGCGGTCTATACCAAGATAGATACCCCCAAGAACCGTGGCATGAAGCTGACCCCATCTCCGGTAAAAGAGCTTGCGCTGGAGAAGGGAACCCCTGTGATCCAGCCCGTGAATTTTAAGGCGGAGGAAACCGTAGAGGAGCTCCGTGCGCTTCAGCCGGAGCTGATCGTGGCTGTGGCTTATGGACGGATCCTGCCGCAGGCCGTACTGGATATTCCTGTGTATGGTTGCATTAACATTCACGCAAGCCTGTTGCCGGAGCTGCGGGGCGCAGCACCAATCCAATGGAGTATCCTGAATGGCCTTCATGAGACCGGTGTGACATCCATGTTTTTAAATGCCGGCATGGATGAGGGAGATATGATCGACCGGATCACGGTTGCGATTGAGGACACCGACACAACAGCAACGCTGACCGATAAGCTGGCACAGGCGGGTGCTGAGCTCCTGAGCCGGACGGTTCAGGCAATTGCGGATGGAACGGCAACACGTACCCCACAGGATCCGGCAAAGGCCAGCTATGCGGCGATGATCACCAAAGAACTGTCCCCCATCGACTGGAGCCGCAGCCCGGAGGAAATCTCCTGCCAGGTCCGCGGCCTGATCCCGTGGCCGGTGGCAACGATGGAGCTGGGTGGAAAGCTCTGTAAGGTGTTTTCGGTGAAAAAGCTGGACAAGACCACTGAACAGCCGGATGGACAGCCTGTGGCGTCGACTAAGAAAGGGCTGGAAATGGCCTGCGGTGGCGGACAGGTGCTGTTGGTAGAGGAGGTTCAGGCGCAGGGAGGCAAACGCATGAGATGCGCGGACTATCTGCGTGGGCACCCGATTGTGATTGAGTAAGGAGCGAAAGAAATGCCTGCAAGAACGACTGCCCTCCGGGCACTGATCCTGTGCCGGACGGAAGCTGCCTGGTCTGACGCAGTGCTTCGGAACTGTATCAGGCAGGGCCAACTGAGCACTAGAGATGCCGGGCTTGCAGCAACCCTGTGCTATGGGGTAATGCAGAACCGGGCCCTGCTGGACTGGTATATTGATCAGCTGCTGACAGGACGGAAGAAGCTTCAGCCGGTATTGCGGGATATTTTACGGATTGCCCTGTATCAACTGCTGTTTCTGGACCGGATCCCGGATTCTGCTGCGGTAAACGAAGCAGTTCTGCAGGCAAAAAAACAGTTTTCCCAGAGGGAGGCAGGGCTGGTTAATGCAGTGTTAAGGCGCTTCCTGCGGGAGAAGGAGCAACTGCAGCCCCCGAAGGACTACGCCATTCTGTACAGCCATCCCGCGGCACTTGTGGACCTTATGAAGGAATCCGTGGGAAAGCGCCTGGGCACAATACTGGCGGCTGATAACGAAAGCCCGGAAACCTGTGTTGTGACGAACAGCCTGAAGCTCACTCCGGAGCTGCTGCAAGCGAAGCTGGAGACAGCAGGAGTTTCCGTGACGGTACATCCCTGGCTGCCGGGTGGGTTCTGGCTGAAAAAAACCGGTGATCTCGAACAGCTTTCTGCCTTTCGGGATGGGCTATTTCAGGTCCAGGATGCTGCGGCGAGACTGTCAGTGGAGGTGTTGCCACTTCAGGCGGGCATGCGTGTGCTGGATCTCTGTGCGGCCCCAGGTGGAAAATCCATGGCTGCGGCAATGCGCATGGAAAACCGTGGAGAGATCATAGCCTGTGATGTACATGGCGGTAAGCTGTCACAGATCACAGACGCGGCAAAGCGCTTGGGCATCTCTATTATAACGACTATGGAAAATGACGCATCGGTGCTCCGAACGGAGTGGACCGGGAGCTTTGATGCCGTGATAGCCGATGTTCCCTGCTCCGGCCTTGGTGTGATCCGGAAAAAGCCGGATATCAGATATAAGGACCTTAAAGCTATGGAAGAGCTTCCTGCACTGCAGCAGAGGATCCTTGAAACGGCAGCACGATATGTTCGACCCGGTGGCAGCCTGCTGTACAGTACCTGCACCATACTCAAACGTGAAAATGGAGCAGTTGTGCAGGCGTTTCTCTCTGAACACCCGGAATTTTATGCGGAGCTTTCTGCGCTCCCTGACAATCTGCAGCAGGAACAGGAGCACCCGGGCATGCTGACCTTGTATCAGGGAATCCATGATTGTGACGGCTTTTTTCTGTGCTGCATGAGGAGAAAAACATGAAACAGGATATTAAATCCATGAACCTGCCGGAGTTGGAACGGGCGCTACAGGAGCTGGGGGAAAAGAAATTCCGCGCAAAGCAGGTGTTTTCCTGGCTGATGAAGGGAGCGGAGTCTTTTGGAGAGATGACCAACCTTTCAGCGGCGCTGCGGGCAAAGCTTGACGAACAATATTATATCTATGTTCCGAAGGTGATCCGTAAGCAGGAAAGCCAGAGAGACGGTACCATCAAATATCTTTGGGAATTGCAGGACGGAAATTGCGTGGAAACAGTGCTTATGCGCTACCACTACGGTAACACAGTCTGCGTTTCCTCAGAGGTGGGCTGCGCTATGGGCTGCGCCTTCTGTGCGTCTACCCTGGGCGGTCTGGTGCGGCGGTTACAGGCCGGAGAAATCCTTGACCAGGTACGTTATACCGAGCGGGACAGCGGGCTCAAGATATCACATATTGTACTGATGGGGATTGGCGAGCCGTTGGATAATTATGACAATGTTCTGCGCTTTCTGGAGCTGGTGAATCATCCGGAGGGAATGAATATTTCCATGCGGCATATATCCCTGTCTACATGCGGCCTGGCGGAAAGAATTGACAGACTGGCACAGCTTCATTTACAATTAACGCTGTCGGTATCTCTGCATGCGCCGGACGATGAGACTCGCAGCCGGATCATGCCGGTCAATAAAAAGTATGGTGTGGACAGAGTCCTCACAGCCTGCAGGGATTACTACCGCGAAACGGGACGCAGGATATCGTTTGAGTATGCTATGATCGACGGGGTCAATGATACACCATATCACGCAGAACTCTTATGCAGAAAGCTGCAGGGAATGGGAGCGCATGTGAATATGATCCCGCTGAATAATGTGGAGGAGAGCCCGCTGAAGCCTTCCACAAGAGAACGGATCCGGAGCTTTCAGGAAACACTGGAAAAGGCCGGAATCACAGCAACCGTGAGAAGAACGCTGGGTGGCGACATTGATGCCTCCTGCGGACAGCTCAGAAGAAAACAGATGCAGGAATCGCATCAGAAGTAACGAGGTGACTTGGATGGAGGTCTGGGGAGCAACAGATGTCGGAAAGGTCCGCAAGCAGAATCAGGATTACTACCGTTGCAGCGAGATTGGTACGGATCAGTTCGCGGCAGTCGTGTGTGATGGTATGGGTGGCGCAAAATCTGGTGATATTGCGTCCAACCTGGCTTCGGATGTATTTTTGCAGGATGTACTGCATACAGCAGTACCGGGTATGAGCCAGGAGGAAATTGTCCGCATGCTGGTAAATGCCGTGCGCAGCGCAAACCGCGCCGTGTATGATCAGGCCGGACTGAGCCCGGAGTTCTCGGGCATGGGTACAACGCTTGTGGCTGTGTTCCTTCAGGAAACCGATGCATATATCGTAAATATTGGGGACAGCCGTTGCTACTACATTGCTGATGGCCAGATCATTCAGGTTACAGAGGATCACTCGGTTGTGGGAATGATGGTAGCACGTGGACAGATCACAGAGGAAGAAGCAAGAACACATCCCAACAAGAATCTGATCACCCGTGCGGTGGGAACAGAGTCTGATGTGGTCTGTGATTGCTTTTATCTCAGCATGGATCGGGGCGAAAAGCTGGTTCTGTGCACAGACGGACTCAGTAATCTGATAACTAAGGATGAACTTCGTCAGCTCCTGACAGAGGGCGGAAGCGAAGCTGATTTCTGCAACAGGATGATTGCACTGACGCTGGAGCGAGGGGCACCGGATAATGTAACGGTTGTCCTTCTGATCTGTTAAGCAGAGGCAGTATGATGATATTCTGATCTGGGAGCGACACTGATGGATAAATATATCGGACGGCTGCTGGATGGCCGTTATGAAATACTGGAAGAAATCGGCAGAGGTGGTATGGCTGTTGTTTATCGTGCGCGTTGCCATCGCCTTAACCGATATGTTGCGGTAAAGATCCTGAAGGAGGATCTTAGCAGGGATGAAGATTTTCGCAGGCGGTTTCATGCGGAATCCCAGGCGGTTGCGATGCTGTCACATCCTAATATTGTGGCGGTTTATGATGTGAACCGCGGCAGTGATGTTGATTACATCGTTATGGAGCTGATCGATGGATTGACGCTGAAACGCTATATGCAGGAGCGCGGAGTGCTCTCCTGGCGTGAAGTGCTGCATTTTTCCGAGCAGATCGCAAAAGCTCTGGAGCATGCACACAGCAGGGGCATTGTTCACCGTGACATTAAACCGCATAATATCATGATCCTGAAGGACGGTAGTGTAAAGGTTGCTGATTTCGGTATCGCAAGACTGAATTCCGCGCAGAATACACTCACCCGGGAAGCATTGGGGTCTGTTCATTATATTTCACCGGAACAGGCAAAGGGCGCACAGGTGGACGCAAGGTCAGACCTGTACTCACTGGGCGTTGTTATGTACGAGATGCTGACCGGAAAACTGCCGTATGATGGAGAATCTCCGGTGGCTATTGCGATTCAGCATATTAATGCGACACCGGTCCCGCCAAAGCAGCTGAACACATCGATTCCACAGGGAATGCAGCAGATCACGCTGCACGCTATGTGTTCGGATCTTTCGGCCCGCTATGCTTCGGCGACTGCAATGATTGAAGACCTGGAGGTGCTGCGAAAGAATCCGCAGGTTGTCTATCGGTTTAATGCCGGCCCCAACGGAGCTACAGCTTATGTGGACCCGAGGCAGCAGGCACAGCAGCCGCAACCCACACGAGGGGCCCAACGGCAGGTGCCCGTATCCAATCCGGCAGATGCCAGATTCCGCAGGCCGGTGGAGCAACAGAGCGCGGGTGTTCAGGTGAATGCCCGGGAAGCAGCGCAGCAGAAGGCGCGCAGTATGGCAGAGAAGTCTGCCCGGCAGCAGAATGCGGCAAGGCAGCGAACGGATACCGTAACACAGACCAGCAGAAAAAGCCGTGCTTATTATGAAGAGGACAATGAGGATGATCAGCCACGCAGCAAGGCTCCGGTGATCATCGTGGTGATCCTGCTTCTGATCGCACTGGGAATGGGTGGGTATCTGTGGTATATGTTCTTCGGTCCGGGAAGCTCAGACGGTATGCTCACTGTCCCAAGCTTTCTGGGGCAGCAGCTGGAGGACGTGCTTTCCAATGAACTATATGACGGATTTGTACTGATAGAGGGTGAGCATGAATACTCTGAGCAGTATGATGCCGGTGAGGTGTGCGAGCAGTCTGTCAAAAAAGGGCAGAAGGTTACACAGGGAACGTCCATTACCCTCACGGTATCCATGGGTGCCAGAACTGAGCTTATGCCGGATCTGCTGGGGAAAAGTCAGCAGGAAGCCGAAGCAGCACTGGCCGAGCTGGTGGATGAAATGCAGCTGAGTCTTGAGTATAAATTTGAAGAATCTGACCAGGTGGAGAAGGGGCTGATCATGGAAACGAATCCTGCCGGAGGCGCAGAGATTCATACCGGGGATGTGATCACAATTCAGGTCTCCAATGGAATGGAAGAGGCTGCCGCTACGGTCCCCAGTGTTACCGGTTATTCCGAGGAGGATGCGGTAAGAGTACTGACGGAAAACGGCCTGCTGGTGTCGGTTTCCTATTCTGAGAATGATGCGGAGGAAGGAACTGTTTTCTATCAGAGCATTAAATACGGAACTATGGTAACTGCCGGAACAACTGTCAGTATCAGGGTCTCCCTTGGTAAAGCAGAACCATCTCCCTCACCATCTCCTTCGCCGTCACCATCTCCAAGCCCTACACCGGAACCGGAGATAACGCCAACGCCGGTCATTACGCCGGAACCAACGGTGGAGCCGGAAGCGGAGACGTCACCGGAAACCGGAGATGACGCAGATACACAGGATGATGAACATCCGGAACAGTAAGAGGTAAGCTGTGAGTGAACAGATGACAGGCACAGTTATAAGAGCGCTCAGCGGCTTTTATGATGTTGATACCGGAACAGATGGGGAAGACCTGATCCGCTGCCGGGGACGTGGAAAACTCCGTAAGGCCGGCATATCGCCGCTGGTGGGCGACCACGTGAGCTTTACCATGAGTGGTGACAGCGGTTATATTCAGGATGTACTGCCCAGGACAAACAGCTTTATCCGGCCGGCGGTTGCCAATATCGATGTTCTGGTGATGATGGGGGCCCAGGTAAATCCCATTACAGAACCCTTCCTGATCGATCGGGTGGCAGCAATTGCTGCAGTGCAGCATGTTGAAACCATTCTGCTGCTGACCAAGTGTGATCTCAACCCCGCGGATGATCTGTTTCGGATTTATCAGGATACGGGAATCCCGGTGATCCGGACCTCTGCGGTAGACGGGACAGGCATAGAGGCTGTACGGGCAATCCTCAAAGGCCGGGTGGCAGCCTTCACCGGAAACTCCGGTGTTGGAAAGTCCACCATGCTCAACGCCCTCTTTCCAGCGGCAAATATGGCAACAGGGGAGGTCAGCGATAAGCTGGGGCGTGGCAGACATACCACGCGGCATGTAGAACTGTTCCGGCTTCCGGATGGAACGGGGATCATCGATACACCGGGTTTTTCTTCATTTGATACAGATATGATGGACCTCGGTGAGGCAGAGCAGCTGGCTTTGGCATTCCCGGAGTTTACGCCTTATCTGGGGCGCTGCCGGTTTGATGACTGTGCGCATACCAAAGAGCAGGGCTGTGCTGTGCTGGAGGCACTTGCGGCCGGAAAAATTCAGCCTTCGCGGCATGCCAGCTATGTACAGCTCTATGACAAACTGAAGGAAGTCAAACCCTGGGAACAGAAAAACAGAAGATAAATGACAAAAATCTCCCTGCATACCCTGCAGGGAGACTTTTTACGAAAAAGGCCGCGTGGACGATCCCCGCGGCCTTTTAATCAAAATTTTCAGTCGAGAGAAACTGCGGTGTCGTAGCCGGCACGGACAGCCTGGGTGACCTGCTGGGTCTTGGTGCAGTCACCGATGGGAATGAAGGTGTGCTTTGTAGCACGGAGTTCATCCACAAGCGCACTGCGGGGACGCAGACCCAGTGCGCAGACAACGGTGTCAGCCTCAAACAGGTGCTCTGTGCCATCGGGAAGGATCGCAACAACACCCTTGTCGGTAATCTCACGGCACTTTGTGCTGGTGGCAAGCACCGGCGGGATCAGACCGGCCTTGACATTTTTGCCACCGACCATATCCGGGTTCAGACCCATACGGGTCTTCAATGCCCGACGGTGTGCGGCTGTGGTTTCCGCTGCGATCTCGGGTGCCATTTCAATGATGGTTACCTCATGTCCGGTTTCTGCAAGATGCAGGCCGGTTTCGCAGCCGACAAGACCGCCGCCCATAATGACAACCTTCTTACCTACTTCAACGCCCTCGTTGTGCAGGTCGGTACCCAGAATGTAGTTATCACCGGGGATACCAAACTGACTGGGGATGATGGGATTCGCGCCGACTGCGCAGATGACAGTGTCGATGTCAAGGCTGTCAAGGAATTCTCTGCTGACCTCGGTATTCAGACAAACCTTTACACCCAACTGCTCCAGCGAGTGCATCTGCCACTTTGCAAACTTGTAGAGCAGCTGCTTGAATTCCTCATGCTGCGCAAATTTCAGTGCGCCGCCCAGAGAATCGGTCTTTTCGTACAGCGTAACCTCATGGCCACGCTCTGCAGCGGTGATGGCAGCCTGCATGCCACCGGGGCCGCCGCCAATAACGGCAACCTTATGCTTATGTGCAGCAGGCAGACGATATTTTACATCATATTCCTGACCGATGACGGGGTTGACACAGCAGATGATATTACGGGTCTTCATCATCTGGCCCTGACAGGTGTAGCAGCGCAGGCAGCGGCGGATATCCTCAGGCTTGCCGGCGATGACCTTGCTGGGCAGGTAGGGGTCAGCCACCAGACCACGGCCCAGGGCAACCATATCGGCCTTGCCGGAGGCAATGATCTCCTCCATCTGGTCGGGGTCACCCAGTGCGCCAACGCAGGATACGGGCTTGCTGACGACCTTCTTAATGGCTTCTGCCAGATAGACGTTGCAGCCATCCTCAACGAACATGCTGGGGTGCATGATGATCCAGGTAAACAGATCCTCCATAACACCGGCGGAAACATTATACATATCCACATAGGGCTCCAGAACCTTGCAGATTTCACAGCCTTCAGCCAGATCATAGCCATTGGGGGTCAGCTCAGAGCCGGAGATCCGGATCTCAATCAGACATTTCGGAGCTGCTTTTTTCACGGCCTGCAGGACCTCAATCACAAAACGGCAACGGTTCTCACGGGAGCCGCCGTATTCGTCGGTACGATGGTTGGAAAGCTCAGAGAGGAACTGGCCCAGAAGCCAGCCATGACCAACATGAATGGTGAGGATATCGAAGCCGGCCATTGCGCAATTCGCAGCAGAGCGGCGATAGGCGCCGATGATCGTGTCCATCATTGCGCGGTCCATGCCCTGTACGGTCAGGTTGCCCTGATCGTCATAAATATCGCAGGGACCGATAGGTTTCTGACCCTTTGCAAGGAAAGCGGGATTACAGCGCTTGCCACCATGCCCAAATTCGATGGAGGCGTAGGCACCGTATTTGTGAATCGCCATAACAGTGTCGTACAGGGACGGGACTGCTGTGGGAGTATCCAGAATAACCTGGGAGGGATGGTCGAGACCGGTCTGAGCATGCACGGAGCATTCGCCGCAGTTGACAATGGCAGCGCCACCCTTTGCACGCAGTTCAAAGTAGGCGATATTCTCGGCAGAGAAGGTGCCATTGGGGCCAACCTCAGCCAGAGAGGTGGGAGCGGAAACCATGCGATTCTTCAGCGTCAGGTTACCAATCTTGAGGGGAGAACACAGATTCTTGTATTCAGCCATTGAAAAAACATCCTTTCTGTGGTGTTTATAATAGTTCAGCTTCATTATAGCGGATAAAAGCGTATATGGATAATAGAAATTTTACATAAGGCATAACCGCGAGTTATAGATTTGTATACGAAACAATTGCGCGCACAATTCAGCTGTACCGCAGGCACAGCTGAATCGTAATGACAGGAACTAGCCATGAATGGTAGGATCCGGGCCATTGATATGTTCTGGATTGTTCAGCCCGATCCCACGCTTGCGCGTGAAGCTCACTGGCGGGAAATAGGAATTCAAAAAGTCCTGAAGTGTTGTGCCATATTGCTCGAAATAGTTCAGCGCAAAATTGTAAAAACGCTGGGACTGCTCCATGAGGATACGATCCTTTCGGGTAATGATGGAGATAAAGCGCATAACCTCTACATCCGAAAAGCGAAGCGCAACAACAGGGTTATTATCACAGTACTTCTCGTAAAAAACATTCGCGGGGATCATGCTGACACCGGTGCCTGCCTCCAGAACCTGATCGATGATCCGGGACTCATTGCTGCACAGAGTGATATTGGGCTCAAAGCCAACGGCTTTACAGTTATCAGTGACAGCACGTCGGTCGAAACTGGCCTCATTTACCAGAAAATGCTCATCCCGGAGATCACCCAACGCCACAAATTTCTGACCGGCCAGGGGGTGACTGCGTCCGACTGCCAGCAGGATCTCTTCGTCGATCAGCTTGATCTGATTGATCTCAGGGTGATGGAAGGGGATTGGCGACAGTGCAAAGTCAACTTTGCCGCTGAGCAGGGCCTGCTGCAGACCTTCCGGCGTATAAAGAAACTGGGAAATCTGCAGGCTCTCCTGCTTATTCTCCGTCAGAAAGCTTCGCAGCAGGGAATTCATCAGGTCGGCAACCGGAGAGCCAATGGTAATGGCAGCACCGGAATTTTTCTTGAAGTTATCAATGACACGCTGACCCTCGTCGATGCATTCAAATGCTTTTGCGATATGCGCATAGAATTCGGAACCAATGGGCGAAAGGCTGATGCGACCCTTGCGGCGTTCAAACAGGGTAACGCCCAGGCTGTTTTCCAGCTTGGATATAGTCTTACTGAGTGCGGGCTGAGAAACATGCAGACTTTCTGCCGCCCGGGACATATTGCCCTTTTCGGCTATGACTTTGAAATAGTACAGATAGGTAAGCTCCATATGCTGGCCTCCTTACTGTAATATTATAACGAATCCTATAAAAATTTTCAATAGGGTATATCCTGAAGTTATAGATATTGAGAAGCCTGTGAAAAAGATGAAAAAGCACTTTGAGACCGGAACAGGAAGAAAAAATGGCGCCTTACGGTATGAAATAAAAATGAAGGAGTAAAAGTCCGGAAGCGATTTGTAAATGCCTGAGCCTGCAACTGTATTTATAACCTGAGGATATGCTTGTTAACGAATTAATATTTGTATCCATATTATTTTTGGGCTATACTACCAAAGTATCATTTTTCCAAAGGAGGAACTTTATTATGAGTAAAACCAGTTTGCTGGCACTGCTGCTGGCAATGGTGCTTTGCGTTGGCCTGTTTGCGGGCTGTGGCAACACAGCTGCTTCTGCTGCCACTGAGGCAGCCGAAGCTTCTGATGAAGAAGCTTCCGTTGCAGAGGAGGCCGAGCCTGACGCTGAGGACGCCACCGAGACAGCGGAAGCTGCTTCTGCTGCCGAAGAGGCACCTGAGGATGTAGAGCCTGAGTGGGAGTATGAACCTATTTCCTATCCGCTGTCCGAGGAAGAGGTTACGCTGGACTACTGGATCATCTGGGAACTTTCCAACGATACCATCTACAACGATATCAGCGAGCATGTTACGATTGAACAGCTGGCCGAGGCAACCGGTGTGAAGCTGAATGTTCTGGCTCAGTCTCAGGCTGCCGGCCAGACCAATACGGATCTGATGATCGCCTCCGGTGACTATCCCGATCTGATCGGCGGCTTCTCCTATGCGACCGGCATGGATGCCGCGATTGAGGATGAAGTTGTCGTGGACGTCAAGGACTATCTTGCTGAGGACGTACCGGATTACTACAAATACCTGATCGAAGACGATTATGCTTACTGGAAGGCAGTGCAGACGGATGAGGGCTGCATTGGCGCATTTGTCGTGGTTGGCAGTGAGCCGGAGCTGGATGACGGTATGATGACCTATCAGTATATGCTGGATGAGTTTGGCTTCACCCAGGATACCCTTAAGACCATTGATGACTACGAGGCTTATCTGACTGCGGCAAAGGATGCCTACGGTCTTGCCAGCCCCCTGTATCTGCCCGGCGACTTTATGCTGGACGGCGACGCAATCTGCTCCGCTTACGATGTGTCCCTGAAGATTGATGCGATCACCGGCGATCTGCCCTGGACTGTTCAGGACGGCGAAGTAAAGTTTGGCTATCTGGAAGACGGCTACACCGAGTATGTTACGCTGATGAACCACTGGTATGAGGCCGGCCTGATCGATTCCGATACAGCCTCACATCCCACTGAATACAAGAATGAAGACCTGATCGGCCTGATCGCAGGCAAACAGGTGAACCTGTTCAATCGCGGCAAGGGCCTGATCGACCTCTTCTGTAACCTGTCCGGGGAATCTGTTGTTCCTCTGACTGCACCGGTTGTAAACGAGGGCGATACCCTGCATGTCGGTGCAGCTGCCGATACGGTTTCTGCTGAGTCCGGTATTGTTATCACCACCGGCGCAGAGGATCTGGAGCTCTGCCTCCATTTCATCAACTATCTGTATACAGATGAGTTCATTATTCCTTCCAATTATGGCGTAGAGGATGTGACCTATACGCTGGATGACAACGGTGAGCCTCAGTTTGAGGAGTGGACCTATACTACAGAAGGCAGAACCTTCTCTTCCGTTATGATGGATTATCAGCTGTTTACTCAGGTGGATGCCAATGTTGTAACACCCGGCCAGTCTGAGGCAGCGCTGAGCTGTAGCCCGATGTGGGGCTCTGTCATGGATGGCGCTTATGACTATCCTGAGGCAGCAGCAATGAACATTGATGAGAGCGATTCCTACAACCAGATTGCCGGCGATATTGTTACCCTCTGCCAGGAATATACCGCAAAGTTCATTACCGGTGAATTCCCGCTGGATGAGATCGAAGACTTCCAGCAGAAGCTGATCGATACCGGCATTGAACAGTGCATCGAGGCAAAGCAGTCTGCATATGACCGCTATATGGCCAAGGGCTGATTTGTGATCTGAAGCTTTATCCTGCAAAATATAAAAAATCCTGCAGCTTCGGCTGCAGGATTTTTTTACGTAAAATTATTATAACCTGGGGTTATGCACTATAATCTAAAGATATTTGAATATCAAAGCAAAAATCGATATAATGTGGTTAAATTCCACAAAAGGAGGAAGAAAAAATGAAAAAACGCCGTTACTTTGCCCGGCTTCTTGCAATTCTGCTTTGCCTGGGACTCCTGGTTGGCTGTGGTAATTCCACTGCAAGCGCAACTCCATCGTCTGCAGTAAATACATCAGCCGAAGCATCCACTCCAGAAACAGTCGAAACAGAAGAAGCGGCACCTGCGGAAGCGGCACCTGCAGAGGCAGAACCGGAGCCTGCCGAGGCTTCCGTGGCAGAGGAAACTGAACCTGAAGAGCCTGCCTGGGAGTACACCCCCATCTCCTATCCCCTGACTGAAGAAGATGTTACACTGGACTACTGGATCATCTGGGAGCTTTCAAACGATACCATTTACAATGATATCAATGAGCATGTGGTGATCGGTATGCTGAAGGAGGCAACCGGTGTTACACTGAATGTTATGGCACAGTCTCAGGCTGCAGGTCAGACCAATACTGACCTGATGATCGCTTCCGGAGATTATCCGGATCTGATCGGAGGCTTCTCTTATTCAACCGGTATGGATGCAGCAATCGAAGACGAGGTTGTGGTCGACGTTAAGGATGACATCCCGGAATACTGCCCTGACTACTATAAATATCTGATCGAGAATGATAACGAGTACTGGAAGGCAATTCAGACCGATGAAGGCCATATTGGTGCCTTTGTTACGGTAGGCGGAGAAGCTGAACTGGATGACGGCATGATGACCTTCCAGTATATGCTGGATGAGCTTGGCTTTACCCAGGATACCCTTAAGACCATTGACGACTACGAGGAATATCTGACAGCAGCGAAGGACGCCTATGGCTTCGCCAGCCCCCTGTACCTGCCGGGCGACTTTATGCTGGACGGCGATGCAATTTGCTCCGCTTATGATGTATCCCTGAAGATTGATGCCATTACCGGTGATCTGCCCTGGACTGTTCAGGACGGCGAGGTGAAATTCGGCTATCTGGAGGAGGGCTACACCGAGTACATCACCCTGATGAACCGCTGGTATGAGACAGGCCTGATCGATTCCGACACAGCCTCACATCCCACAGAATACAAAAATGAAGACCAGATCGGCCTGATCGCAGGCAAGCAGATTACAGTCTTTAACCGTGGCAAGGGCCTGATCGATCTGTTCAGGAACCTGTCCGGTGAGGATGTGGTACCGCTGACATCACCTGTTGCTAACGCAGGCGATACGCTTCATGTGGGTGGCAGTGCGGCTGCAGTTTCCGGCGAGTCCGGTATCGTCATTACCACCGGCTGTGAGGATCCCGAGCTTGCGATGGAATTCCTCAACTATCTGTATACCGATGAGTTTATCATCCCTGCGAACTATGGCGTAGAGGGTGAGACCTTTACCTATGATGAGAATGGTGATCCGCAGTTTGAGGAGTGGACCTATAGCACCCAGGGCAGAACCTTCTCTTCCGTCATGATGGACTACCAGCTCTTTACTCTGGTGGATGCCAATGTTGAAACACCCGGCCAGTCCGAAGCAGCGCTTAGCTGCAGTCCTATGTGGGGATCCGTCATGGACGGCGCCTACGATTATCCTGAGGCTGCGGCCATGAATCTGGACGAAAGCGATTCCTATAATCAGAAGGCCGGCGATATTGTTACACTTTGCCAGGAATATACAACAAAGTTTATTACCGGTGAATTCCCGCTTGATGAGATTGAAGCCTTCCAGCAGAAGCTGATTGATACCGGCATTGAGCAGTGCATTGAGGCAAAGCAGTCAGCCTATGACCGCTATATGGCCAAGGAGTAAGAAGCTGCAGAATGAACTGAAGAATGAATATGAGCCCCGGCAGGTTTTTAAGAACCTGTCGGGGCTCGGACACCACTGTAACAGATAAATTTTAAAATCCTGCAAAAAATAAAAAATGGGGATTGACTTTTACCTGCGTTCAGGCTATAATAACCAAGCTGTTTGAAATACATGCTGCTATAGCTCAGTCGGTAGAGCGCATCCTTGGTAAGGATGAGGTCCCCGGTTCAAATCCGGGTAGCAGCTCCAAGACTCCGGACCATCTGGCCCGGAGTTTTTCACTATCCGAAGAAGCGCGGTGCCGGAAGCGGACACCGCAGAACTCAGAACACAAGTTCGTTAGAGTTGAGAGGGAAGAATCTATGAAAATACTGGGGAAACGTACAACAGCCTTATTTCTGGTCTTACTTATGCTCTGCCTGAATATTCCGGTAGCAGCGGCAGAGGGCTCCACTGACGGAAATCCGCTGCATCAGAGCCTGCCCACGATCGAAGCGGGGCAAAGCTACCTGGTGCATTATACTGATGCTGATCCCGCGGCTCCGGCATCAGCCGCCTGGGATAGCCTTTCCGGTGAAGAGCTGCAGGAGGCTCTTTCAGAAGGACAGGTGGATTATTATGAAGTGGACGCCGATGTGCCATTGATCGATGCCGGCTGGGGCCGCCAAACTGATGAGGAACCTTCAGCGGAGCTGGCAGAGGTTTACGAAAAATGGGAAAATACACTGGTTGGCGTGCAGGCCATGACAGAGCTGGAGGCCTTTGGGACCGGTATTGTGATCGGGGTGATTGACAGCGGAATCTCAGCGCATGACGAGTTTGCCGACAGATTGCTTTCCGGCTATAATTATCTGGATGAAAATACAGACACCACGGATACCTATGGCCATGGCACGAAGGTTGCGGGAATGATCGCGGCTGAGATGGACGGTGAGGGCATCAGCGGTATCGCACCGGAGGCATTGCTGGTACCGCTCAAGTGCTTTGATGAAAAGTCCACAAAGGTATCCAATCTGGTTCAGGCAATTTATGACGCAGTGGATGTTTATGGCTGTGATATCATCAACATGAGCTTTGGGACCAGTAAGGCGTCTACAGCCATGGAGGCAGCGGTCAATTATGCAGCCGAACAGGGTGCAGTTATGGTTGCGGCAGTGGGAAATAACGCCAGCGAGGTGCTTATGTATCCGGCTGCCTTTGAGCCGGTGATCGGTGTGACCTCTGTAACAGCGTCCAGCAGCCATGTATCCTCGGCTCAGATCAATGATAGCGTCTGCATCTCTGCACCGGGCAGCCTGATCACTACCACGGCAGCGGATGGAGGCTACGTAACAACAAGCGGTACTTCCTTTGCTACGCCCATAGTAGCCGGTGCGGTGGCTGACCTGCTGAGTATTGACCCCACGTTGACAGCAGAGCAGATCAGAGCGCTGCTGACAGAAAACGCAACAGACCTGGGAGAATCCGGTTACGATACAACCTACGGATATGGCCTGCTGAATCTGGAAGCCTGCAGAGCGGCACTGCTGGGTACGGCAGAGCTGTATCTTACACAGCCCGTCGTGACAGAAGAAACCCTGTCGCTGAAGGCACTGCGGCTCAGTGGAACGGGAAGCAGCCTGCTGCTGGTGACTACAGTAACGGAGGCAGAGACCGGAAAGCTGCTGGGAGCCGCTGCACAGTCTGTTGCTCTGGATGAGGCGGGCAGTGCCGAAGCGGTGCTTGAACTCCCAACCCGGATTGCGGATGAGACCCTGCTCCCGGAAAATCTGCTGCCGGAGTACCAGCGTACTGTGACGCTGGAGGACGGCCGTGTTGTTACAGTTTATGCGGTGTGGCCGGGGCGTTGCTTTGTGGACGTTGCTTACGGACACTATTATTTTCAGCCGGTGCTCTGGGCAGCGGCTCAGGGAATCACAAAAGGAACCTCTGAGTGGAACTTTTCACCCGAACAGGAATGTACCCGGGCCCAGGTAGTGACCTTTCTCTGGCGTGCGGCAGGTAGTCCGGAGCCGGAAGGGGACGGAAATACATTTGTGGACCTGCGTCAGGGCGCTTTCTACACAAAAGCAGTGCAGTGGGCAGTTGAGCAGGGGATCACAGATGGGGTTGACAAAACGCACTTTGCGCCGGGTGGTGTATGTACCCGTGGACAGGTGGTTACCTTCCTCTACCGTGCTTATTCAGACGCATATGCTGGCTGAAGATTCTTGCACAGAAACGGTCAGGATCAGAAAATACAAAATGCAGTCATTGCAATTGAACTGCACCGGGGCTATAATGATAAAGGATCCTGCCTGACAGGCAGAAAATGGACAATAAGGAGAAATTCCCATGATCGAATGGAAAAATTTTAATACACTTGCTTCCTATGAAAAGCTAATGAACCTGCAGCATCGGGTTAATCTTGTGCAGGCGATGTCCGGAGAAAATGGTGCGGCCCGCGTGGCAGACTACAGTGTTCCTATGGCAGGTGGCCTTGTTTATAATTATGCAGCTAAGGCAGTGGATGAAACAGTTCTGGAGGTCCTTGCTGAGATTGCACAGGAGGCCCAGCTGGTAGAGAAGTATGAGGCGCTCTGTAACGGTGAAATGATCAATACCGGTGAAAAGCGGCTGGTGCTGCACCAGCTGACGCGTGGTGTACAGGGGAAGCCTGTGTTTGCTGATGGTGTGGATAAGCGTGAATTCTATGTGGCACAGCAGGAGAAGATTGCTGAATTTGCGGGAAAGGTTCACGCAGGAGAGATTACCAATGCGGCCGGGGAAAAGTTCACAACAGTTGTGCAGATCGGCATCGGTGGCAGCGATCTGGGCCCCCGCGCCATGTATCTTGCACTGGAAAACTGGGCAAAGGCCAATGGCAGCTTCTACATGGAGGCAAAGTTTATCAGCAATGTGGACCCTGATGATGCAGCGGCAGTGCTGAACTCCATTGATGTGGCGCATTCTCTCTTTATACTGGTATCCAAGTCCGGTACTACCCTCGAAACGCTGACCAATGAATCCTTTGTCAGGGAAGCGCTGAAGCAGAACGGTCTGGAGCCTTCCAGACACATGTGTGCGGTTACCAGCGAAACATCTCCTCTGGCGAAGAGCAGTGATTATCTGGATGCTTTCTTTATGGATGATTATATCGGTGGCAGATTCTCCTCCACATCCGCAGTGGGTGGTGCAGTTCTGTCGCTGGCATTCGGCCCCGAAATCTTTGCACGGTTCCTTAATGGCGCTGCGGAAGAAGATGCACTTGCGAAGGAACGGAAACTGAAAAAGAATCCTGCGCTGCTGGACGCGCTGATCGGAGTATATGAGCGGAATGTTCTCGGTTGCGAGGCAACTGCTGTACTGCCCTATTCGCAGGCATTGAGCCGATTCCCCGCACATCTGCAGCAGGCAGATATGGAATCCAACGGAAAGTCCGTCAACCGTTATGGCGAGCCGGTGAACTATAAGACTGGCCCGGTGATCTTTGGTGAACCCGGGACCAATGGGCAGCATTCCTTCTATCAGCTGCTGCATCAGGGAAAGGATATTATCCCGCTGCAGTTTGTAGGCTTCAGAAACAGCCAGATTGGGAATGACGTAGTGATCGAGGGGAGTACCAGCCAGCAGAAGCTCTGCGCAAATGTAGCGGCCCAGATCGTGGCATTCGCCTGCGGAAAGCAGGATGAGAACCTGAATAAAAACTTTGAAGGTGGCAGACCTTCCAGTATCATTGTCGGTGAGAGTCTGACACCGGAGGCACTGGGAGCTTTGCTGGCACACTTCGAGAATAAGATCATGTTCCAGGGCTTTGTATGGAACCTCAACAGCTTTGATCAGGAAGGCGTACAGCTGGGGAAGGTCCTTGCAAAGCGGGTACTTGCCCATGATACCGATGGGGCACTGAAGGCCTACAGCGAACTGCTCAATATCTGATCTGCCCGGAAACAGAAATACAGACAGGAATCCCGGTGCACCGGATTACGCGGTGCACCGGGACCTTTTATATGCCTAATATAATATTTAATATTAGATATGAGGATAATGATGTTGACATTATGGAATTATAGATATATACTGATAGAGGAATGAAAACAAAATTGCTGACATAAAAATCAGTTACCCGGTGAAAGGTGTGTTTATCATGCGTGAAAAGTACGCTGAACAGGGGAGAAATCCCTATGATGGACTGAGACTCTACTCAGCTTTAACCCATGGTGCAGGTATTCTGCTTGCGCTGGTGGCACTGGCTATGCTGTTGCATGTGTGTGCAGTGATCGGAAGCTCGGCAATCAGGGTTACATCGGTATCCGTCTATGCGGTCAGTATGCTACTGCTGTATACAGCCAGTACCCTGTACCACAGCCTGAATGTCCCGGTACGCGGCAGGCTGCTCCTGCGGAAGCTGGACCACCTGATGATCTATGTCCTGATCGCAGGCACCTATACACCGGTCTGCACCATTGCGCTCGGTGGCAGCATATCCGGCAGGGTGATGCTGGCGGTAATCTGGAGCATGGCAGTCCTTGGCGCTTCCTTCACCCTGTTTTGGATCCGCATGCCAAGAGCACTGACATCGGCAATTTATCTGGTCATGGGATGGGTAGCGATATTTGCAATTTACCCTCTGCATCAGGTGATGACCGCGGCGGAGTTCGGGCTCCTGCTGGGAGGCGGTATTCTTTACAGCATTGGCGGACTTTTGTATGCGCTGAAATGGCCCGGACGTAATAACGCCAGGTTCGGCTGTCACGAAATTTTCCATGTATTTATTGTGTTGGGGAGCATATGCCATTTCCTTATGGTATACCAGCTGCTTTTGATGCGGTGAATTACAGACAATTTGCCCCGTATCGGCGCCTGAGAGCCGATACGGGGCGTAATAGTCTCTGGTAAATCGTTTTGGTTTTGACAGAATTGTGGGGAAGTGAGAGAAGCACGGACAGCAGTATAGGCAGAAATCCGACCGGATTCAGATATAATCGGTCGCAGGGAGTAACTCAGGCTTCAGAATGGTAAGTGTCCGGCCGTCGCGTTTTAAGAAGCCGTCTGCTTCCATGCTGTCAAAGACACGGTAAAGGGTTGCACGGCTGAAATGAAGCCTGTTTGCGAGGACGGAAAAGGAGTAAGGCAGGTTGACCACTGCCGTGTATTTTTCACGGCGGGCATTCTGTGCCAGGTATTGCAGAAGCCTGGATTCAACAGAGGAATTTGTGGCAAGGGCATGCTCCCAGCGAAGGGACTGCAGCTGCCCGGTCAGAAAGTTGATATAGCGCATCATAATATCCGGAAAAGCCTCAAACAGGCCGCGCAGCTGGCTGGCCGTTATAAAGAGCAGACAGCTCTCCTCCGTGGCAATGATCTGGGGAACTACATAGGCAGTTACACTGAACAGGTCTGCAGCACCGATCACAAAGCCCTCATGCAGCAGCTGCTCGGGCATGTGCTCGCCCTGAAGGAGCCGGAGCTGACCGGAGATTACAATGCCGATGCAGTTTTCGTGCAGCTCGGGGAAGGTGACCGAAGAACCGGCAGGAATGGTGGCGCGGATAAAATCAGAATGATCCTTCTGGGAAAACTCCAGATAATCACGGGCCGACATATGATGAAAGAGAAAGGTTTCTCTGAGAACAATGATCTCCTGTTTGCTGAGCTTCATGTGTACACCTCCGTTAAGCTTATTATTAGGGATTTCCAGGTGTTTGTCAAGGAGAAAGGCATGTGTAAAATTTCACAAAAAATGTCTCATAAGAGACAACGCAAATGATGATTGTGAAAGAAATATCTATTCTTGACACCTTCAGAAGGGCGAATTATAATGAAATCAATCCCACAAAGGGTGGAAACTGACCGGCGGCACTGCCTCCCGGCACAAGAAAAGGAGATTAAAGTTATGAAACGCTACCTCAGCCTGTTCCTGTATGCGATCCTTGCGGGTGTATGCATTGGTCTTGGCGGCACAGTATTTCTGCGGATGAAGGATGCATTTACCGGCGGCAATGTTGTCGGTGTTGTTCTGTTCTCCATCGGCCTGATCACAATCTGTACAAGAGGCTATAACCTGTTTACAGGTAAGGCATGTTATATCTTTGATAACAAGCCTGCCTACCTGCTGGATCTGCTCGTAATCTGGATCGGTAATCTGTGTGGTTGCCTGCTTTTAGCCTATATCGAGCGTGCGACCGGCATCTGCGGCGAATCTGGTATCAATGCAGCGGCAGCGGGTATGGTTGAATCCAAAATGGCAGCTCCGCTTCTGAGCCTGTTCCTGCTTGGCTTTGTCTGTAATATTTTTATTTTCATTGCGGTCAACGGCTATGCAAAGAATCCCCATGAGTGCGGCAAATATATCCTGCTGTTTCTGGGTGTCTGCTGCTTTATCCTCTGCGGCACCGAGCACAGCGTGGCAGATATGTACTATTGGAGTGTTTCCGGCGTTCTGGTGGCCAACCCCGGCCCGAGCCTGCTCCGCCTGGTGATCATCTCTCTGGGCAATGTCTGCGGAGGCGTGTTCTTCCCACTGGTTGAAAAGGCACACGCAAAGCTGAGCGCATAAAGCTGTTTGCAGATCATAAGCACCTGCTCCACTGGCATGGAGCAGGTGTTTTTTAGCGGAATAAGGCAGAAAACAGTGCAGCAGTGTGCGGGATACAGGACACAATAAGAGGCATAAGAATCTGAAATAGGACAGAATTTATACTGAAGTTTTTCTTTCAAAATTGGGCAAAAAGTGAGAAAAGTAACCAGTTTTCTGGAAAAAACCGAATTTTCTTGACAGAAGTTATGCGGAAAAGCTACAATAGGTACATTCTGAATGATGGAATCGGGAGAGGCAGCCCAATGGGCTGAGCCGAAGGGGCAGCAGAAACTCTCAGGCAAAAGGACCGGTTTCGGACAGAACTCTGGAGAGCCCGAAAACGGGCACCGAAGAAGCAATCCGCCATGCGGAGAATCTTTCAGGTCAGGTACAGAGGCAAACAAGCTCTGAAAGGAACTGATGATTCTGATGCAGACATTTGCAAATCTGGTCAGCAGTGTGGATGGTATCATCTGGAGCATGGCTCTGGTGATCCTGTGCCTGGCTGTTGGCCTCTATCTTTCTATCCGGATGAAATTCCCACAGGTCAGGCTGATCGGCGAAATGGTCCGTTTGCTGGTAAAGGGAGAAAAATCCGACAGCGGTATTACGCCCTTTCAGGCCTTTGCGGCAACCGTCGGCGCACGGGTAGGCATGGGCAATGTTGCGGGAGTTGCGACCGCAATTTTTGCAGGCGGCCCCGGTGCGGTTTTCTGGATGTGGCTGATCGCGTTTATCGGGGCTTCCTCGGCTTTCACGGAGGCTACCCTGGGCCAGGCCTATAAAACAACGGATGCGTCGGGACAGTATATCGGCGGTCCTGCGCATTATATTCAAAAGGCAATCCACTGCCGCCCCTTTGCGCTGGCCTTTGCTGCGGCGGCTGTGATCGGTCCCGGTATCCTCATGCCCGGCGTGCAGATCAACTCTCTGGTTTCCGTGTTTGATGAGGCCTTTCATGTGAATACGGTTGTGGTAGCGGCCATTAGCTGTGTTGTACTGGCTGTGGTCATCTGTGGCGGGATCAAGCGTATCGCAAAGTTTGCTGAGCTTCTGGCCCCCGTTATGTGTGTGATCTACGTGCTCATGGCACTGGGGGTACTGGTTGTCAATATCACAAAGGTACCGGCAGCCTTGGCGCTGATCATCAGCTCCGCCTTTGGAATCCGGCCACTGTTTGCCGGAATTGTGGGCTCAGCGATTTCACTGGGAGTTCGCAGAGGTATCTATTCAAATGAGGCTGGTATGGGTTGCGGCGCGATTGTTTCGGCAGCGGCTGAAAGTTCTCATCCCGCAAAGCAGGGCCTTGTGCAGGCATTTTCCGTGTATGTGGATACACTTATCATCTGTACCTGTACGGCGCTTACAATTTTGCTGACCGGCATCTATAATGTACAGGACAGCGCAGGCAATCTGCTTGTCAATAATGCCGGAGACCTGGAAGCGGGAATCCGTTGGACCCAGCACGCGTTTATGAGCGTGTACGGCAACTGGATCGGTAAGGTGCTTGCTGTGATCATTGTACTGTTTGTATTTACCTCCATGCTGGGCTATTTCTATCAGGCAGAGGTCAACACCAATTACCTGACCCATGACAGTCATACGGCCAAATGGGTGATCAGGATCATCTTTGTACTGGCGTCCTTCTCGGGCTGCCTGATCAATGCGGATGTGCTCTGGAATCTGGGAGATATTGGCTATGGACTGATGGCCTGGTTTAATATTATTGCCATTGTGATCCTTGCGCCTAAGGCGGCAGAAATCCTGCGGGACTATGAGAAGCAGAAGAAGGCCGGAAAAGACCCGGTGTTTGATCCCTCGAAATTTGGCATCGCGGATGAAAAGGGCGTCTGGGACAGGTACAGGAATCCTGAAAACTAGCTTAAGCATAGAACATACGCGTGCTCCGACAGCGTACCGTAAAAAACAAATTGCAGGAGCCCTGTATGGGGCTCCTTTTTCAATATTCTGCCGGGCAAAGCCTGGGACGAAAACAACAAAAATATGTGACTACGAAAGAAATACCTGTTTAATTGTAACCGTCCTTCGAATATAATAGAACTATCAAGCACGCTCAGGTACAGTACCTGGGCCTATCCGCGGAATATGGGATGCCCATATCCCGGATGGCGGTTTGCCGCATGAAAGGAGTAGATTACTTTGTCAAAGGTAACTGTTAACCGTGCCTTCGTATTTCTATGGATCAAACGGCTTGCGGTATATCTGATCGGCCTCTATTGTATGGCCATCGGCGTTGTATTCTCCGCGACCTCTTCTCTGGGCGTAAGTCCGGTGGGGTCTCTGGCGAATGTCCTCCGGCAGATCAGTCTGGACAGCGCTGCGATTCCGGCACTGTCCCTGGGCACCTGGACGATCATTGTTTACTGCCTGTACATTTTTGTGGAGTTTCTGATCCTGCGCAGGGAGTTCCGACCCACCATGCTCCTGCAGCTTGTGGCGTCATTCCTGTTCGGCAAGCTTGTGGATCTGGCAACGCTGATGATGGGCTTTCTGCCCACTGCCCCCAATTATGCGATTCAGATGCTATATCTGCTATGCAGCATTCCAATGGTAGCGGTTGGAGTTATGCTCTACCTTTCTCCGAATATCCTGCCAACACCTGGCGAGGGCATGAGCCTTGCAATCTCCAAAAAGACGGGGCTTTCGGTTGGTGGAGCAAAAACAGTATTTGACTGTTCGCTGGTAGTGATTTCCTGCGTAACCTCACTGGTATATTTCCATGGACTTGTAGGCGTACGGGAGGGTACAGTCATTTGCGCCCTGCTGGTGGGCTTTGTCATGCGGCAGATGCAGAAACCCTGTCAGGCGCCCCTGCTCCGGTTTGTGGAACGGGAGAGCAAGGTCAACCGCGCGCTGCAGGAGATGCTGGAAACTTATGGGATCGATGCTGCCGGAAAACCGCGCATTATCATAACGATCGGCCGGGAATTCGGTGCTGGTGGCTACGATATTGGCAAACGCCTTGCGGAACGGCTCGGAATAACCTTTTACGACCATCAGATCAATGAACGCGCTGCGGAGAAAAGCGGCTTAAGTCTTCAGAAGGTGGAAGAACTGGAGCACCACATGGAACGCGAAATCCTGTATGATTTTAAGACCGGTGTTTATTCCATGAATAACGAGGGCCTGACCCCTGAAGAGCGCCTGTTCGTTGCGCAGACGGCAGTGATCCGGGAGATTGCGGCAAGTGATGAAAGCTGCGTGATCATGGGGCGTTGTGCCGACTATGTTCTTTATAATATGCCGGAATGCTTCCGTGTTTTCATTCATGCCCTGCCGGCGGCCAGAATTGACCGCATCATGCATAAATATGGCCTGACAAAAGAGCAGGCGCAGCTGCAGATGAAGAATACGGATACATCCCGGGCGCAGCATTACAAACATTTTACCGGGCGTGTTTACGGGCAGCAGCAGTATTACCACATGGGATTGGATTCCGGTATGCTTGGTGTTGAAGCATCTGTTGACCTGCTGATGGAAAATATCCGCCTCTGGACTCAGGTCCGTGGCAGCCATCCATTGACTGATCAGGACCCAACCCGAGAGGAGCAGGAGGCCGAGCTGATCCTGAATGAAAAGATCAAGCATCTGGCCGGAGAGGAAAACTGAAATCTGAATTGAAACCAGGGAAAGTCGGCTTGGACTGGCTTTCCCTGGACTTTTATTCATGTGTGCGCTACAATAAAACATAGGATGCGGGAATTGCCGGAATCGGGTCAAAGAAGAACGGTAACCCCGGAAAAACATGGAAATTGGAGGACGGAACCCTATGGGCATCGTTGTGATCGGCGCTATTTTTGTGGATATCAAGGGGTATCCACTCAACAGCTTTATTCCGGCAGGCCGGAATGCAGGAAGAATTGAAGAGGTACACGGCGGTGTATCACGTAACGTGGCGGAGGACATCGCGAATGTTGAGCTCCGCCCGACACTGGTGAGTCTGGTAGATGACACAGGTACCGGAACAGAGGTAATAGAGAAGCTACGTCGTCATAAGGTAAACACAGAGTATATCCGCCGTACTCCGGACGGAATGGGAACCTGGCTTGCGGTCTTTGACAGTGAGGGTGACGTCTATGCTTCCATCTCCAAGCGTCCGGATCTGACACCGGTGCTGGATATTCTGAAGGAGTATGGAGACGAAATCTTCATGCAAGCTGATGCCATCACAATGGATTTTGATATGGACCGGGAGCTTGTTAAAACAGTTCTTGCACTGGCAAAAAAGTATGGGAAATCAGTCTATGGTGTTGTTTCCAACATGTCCATAGCGGTGGAACGTCGTGACCTGCTGCAGGAGCTTGATGGCTTTGTCTGCAATCTGCAGGAGGCAGGGCAGCTCTTCCTGGCCGATTATACGGAAAAGTCTCCGGAAGAAATGGCGCAGATCCTTGCTGAGAACATACAGCGGGCCAATATGAAGCGCATGGTGGTGACCATGGGCGGACGAGGCGCGGTTTATGCCGAAAGTGACGGCGAGTGCGGTGTGTGCCCTGCGATGAAGGTGAACGTGGTGGATACCACCGGTGCGGGGGACTCCTTCTTTGCCGGAGTTGCGATCGGCCTGACCTATGGAAAGTCTCTGAGTGAGGCATGTGCAATTGGCAGTCGACTGGCTGCGGCAGTAATCTGTACCACAGAGAGCGTCTGCCCCAGATTTCTGCCGAGTGAGTTTGGGCTGGATGTGCCTGTGCTCGACTGAACATGCCGGCCGCTGTCTGCAGCGTGCAGAGATGGGAGACCAAATTAAATTCTGCATATTCGATAAAAGCGCCTGTATCACGGTAGAAGGTGATACAGGCGCTTTTCTGTCGAAATTTGTGCAGGAAATTGCTCTGGTGATAAATAAAACCGATTCCTCAAGTATGAGCTCAGGATGCTTTATGGTTGCGCTTCAGAAGAAAGGCAGTGGTCAGCGCAACGCAGGGAACCGCAAACAAAATACCCAGACTGCCGGCAATTCCACGGATCAGCTCAAGGGCGACAAAGTCTGTGTTGAGCAGCTGGATAAAGGAAACCTGATAGGAGTAGATCAGCAGCATCATATTCAGGCTGGAGCCTGCAATGGCAAGGACCAGCGTATTTGCCATAGTGCCGGAGGCGTCTCTGCCAACCTGCATGCCTGACCGGAATAAATCCCTGCGGGTAATATCCGGCCGCTTTTCCTGAATTTCAGCCATGGCCGATGCGATGCTCATGGCAATGTCCATGACGGCACCGATCGAAGCAATCAGAATACTGCTCAGGAAGAGTCCGCGAAGCTTCAGTCCGGTTTCAGACTGCACCAGGATCAGGGCCTCTGCCTCATCACTCTGATAGGCAGAGATGCTAACAGCACGGATGGCGAGCCAGCCCAGCAGTGCAGCACAGCCAACGCCGCAAAGACAGCCGAGAGCAGCGCCAATGGTCTTGGGCTGTAGCCCACCCAGAAGCCAGAAGCATACCAGACTGGTGACTGCCACCAGGGCAAAGGTCATGGGGACGGCAGGAAGGCCCCGGAGAGTCAGAGGAACCAAGAGGAATACAATGCTCACAAAGGTAAAGACAAGACCGAGAAAGGCACGGAGCCCCTGCCGGCCACCGATCAGGATCAGCGCTACCGCAAAGATGATAATAAAGGCCAGAAGCCAGGGAATCCGGTTGTAATTGTATATGGAAACCTGATATTTTCCCACATCTGTGGTATCAATCCGAACGGAGACCGTATCGCCGGCACTGACATCCACGTTGTACATGGCGCTCAGATAGTCTGTAACCTGAACCTCATCCCCACGGTAGCGTCCGGTCAGCAGCTTTAGCCGCAGCTGCAGATTGCCGCGCCGGAAGCCCTCAATGGAAGGGTCAGTAACAGCATTGTCCTCCAGCACCTCCAGAACCCGTGCGGTTTCATATTCAACGCCACTGGAGTCGGTAATGGTATAACCGGTCCAGCCGGAGTTGGCCACCACCAGCAGAAGAATATAGACAATGACAAGCAACAGACAGACGGCGGTGCGCAGAACGGCACCGGTCGTCAGATGATGTTTCATAGGAAGCCCTCCTGATCTGGAATGTTTTCGGATAAAAAGCCGGCGGGATAAAGAAAAGGAAGCACTTCCAAAGAAGTGCTTCCTGGTGGGGGATCGCGGATTCGAACCACGGAAGGCGAAGCCAGCAGATTTACAGTCTGTCCCCTTTGGCCACTCGGGAAATCCCCCATATACACTTAGAGAGGTGGAGCCGGTAGACGGACTCGAACCCCCGACCTGCTGATTACAAATCAGCTGCACTACCACTGTGCTATACCGGCATGCTCTCAGCGGCTCTCTCAAGAGCATGGTTATTATACTCCGGGGTATATGGATTGTCAAGCACTTTTTCCTAAAATATAAATTATTTTTTGGACTGGAATAAACGGACGGCTCCAGTGCAGGACACATGGCAGCCTGCACCGGTGAGCATGCGGCCCCAATTTAAAAATGACTTGAAAATTACAATGGTTACACAATATGCTGTGCCTTGTAATGGATTGCAACACAATATCTTGTGCCTCTGCGCAGAAGAAGAAACTATATTTGGTGATTGTGCCGAAATAGACCACATCCGCTTGACATAGGCGCCGTGCTATGTAAAAATAGAGGGGCGCGCGGATGCAAACACAATATCTGGTGGCTGCAGGCCGTGTTTATCACAATTCCTATGCACAGAAGGAGAACGCAATGATTCAGCGGATTATCAAACGCGATGGCCGCGTTGTAAATTTTGAACTGGACAAGATCACAGAGGCAATCCTTAAGGCCATGCAGGCAGTAGGCGAGGGTGGCGAACAGGCTGCCGGTAGGATTGCGGCGTCAGTCCGTAGCGAGCTGGAGGCACAATATCCCAGCGAGGCCCCCAATATTGAAGCCATCCAGGACTCGGTAGAGCGCCAGCTCATGAACCATGGCTTTAACCAGACAGCCAAGGCCTATATCCTGTACCGGGCGACCCGTACCCGGGCCAGAGAGGCCAACACCTCTCTTATGAAGACCATTGACGAGATCACCAATATTGATGCCCGTGCCAGTGATATGAAGCGTGATAACGCCAATATCGATGGCAATACGGCTATGGGCTCCATGCTTCAGATTGGTGCGGCCGGGGCCAAGGCCTACAATGAGATCTACCTGCTCCGTCCAGAGCATTCCAAAGCCTACCGTGAGGGCTACATCCATATTCATGACTTTGACTTCTATTCGCTCACTACCACATGTACGCAGATCGATATTCTGAAGCTTTTCCACAACGGCTTCTCTACGGGGCACGGCTATCTCCGTGAGCCCCAGAGCATCCAAAGCTATGCAGCATTGGCGGCAATCGCGATCCAGTCCAACCAGAACGATCAGCACGGTGGGCAGTCAATCCCTAACTTTGACTATGGTATGGCGGAGGGAATCGCAAAAAGCTTCCGGAAAATTTATCGTACCATGCTGACCGAGGCCGTAGAGGATCGAATGGACCTCGACGATGCGTCCGAGGCAGTACGCGTAGCGGTTGAGACTGCAGAACGGGCTACAGGAGAGACTGCACGCCTTCAGAACAACTCCAACTTTGACATGATCGTCACTGCAGAACTGAATGCAGGCTTTGATCTGCCCCGTGCTGATATGGAGCGGCTGGTACTGCGGGCAAGGAACCGTGCAGTGAAGCGCGTTGATCGCGATACCTACCAGGCGATGGAGGGCTTTGTGCACAACCTGAACACCATGCACTCCCGTGCCGGTGCACAGACACCCTTCTCTTCCATCAACTATGGCACAGATGTATCGCCGGAGGGACGTATGGCTACCAGGAATATCCTGCTGGCGCTGGATGCCGGTCTTGGTCACGGTGAAACCTGTATTTTCCCCATTCACATTTTCAAGGTAAAGGAAGGCGTTAACTACAACCCCGGTGATCCGAACTATGATCTGTTCCGGCTCAGCTGTAAGGTCAGCGCAAAGCGTCTCTTCCCCAATTATGTATTTCTGGATTCATCCTTCAATCTCCAGTATTATGTTCCGGGCCATCCGGAGACAGAGGTTGCGACCATGGGCTGTCGTACACGCGTCATGGGAAATGTATATGACCCGACACGGCAGATTTCCTATTCAAGAGGCAACCTGTCCTTCACCTCCATCAATCTGCCCCGTCTGGCCATTGAGGCTGAGGGGGATGAAGCTGCCTTCCTGCAGAAGCTGGATGACATGATGGAGCTTGTTGCGCAGCAGCTTCTGGACCGCTTTGAGATTCAGGCCGGAAAGCATGTTTATAACTATCCCTTCCTGATGGGACAGGGAGTCTGGCTTGACTCCGATAAGCTGTCCCTGCAGGATAATCTCCGCGAGGTCCTGAAGCATGGTACCCTTTCCATTGGCTTTATCGGTCTTGCAGAAACCCTGACTGCGCTTTATGGCCATCATCACGGCGAAAGCGAGGAAATGCAGCAGAAGGGGCTTGCGATTATAGGGCGTATGCGTGATTTCTGTAACCGGAAGTCACAGGAATTGACCATGAATTTCACACTGCTGGCAACGCCTGCAGAGGGACTTTCCGGCCGCTTTATCCGTATGGATCAGCAGCGCTTCGGAAAGCTTCCCGGTGTTACGGATCGTGAATATTATACCAACAGCTTCCACATTCCGGTCTGGTATCCAATCTCCGTCTATGATAAGATCCGTCTGGAGGCTCCCTACCATGCGCTGTGCAATGCCGGCCATATCAGTTATGTAGAGTTGGATGGCGATACGGCACGTAACGTCGAAGCCTTTGAAGCGGTTGTGCGTTGGATGCACGATTGTGAAATCGGCTACGGCAGCATTAACCATCCTGTTGACCGTGATCCCGTTTGTGGTTATGTCGGCGTGATCGGTGATGTGTGCCCGCGCTGTGGCCGGCGTGAAGGTCAGATGATCCCGTTTGAGCGGGTTGCAGAGCTGAAAAAGCTTTACCCTGAAATGCCCGCATTCCAGGGAATTGAATAACAGATAACCGACAAAACATTTAACGCGGCCGGAGAGCCGCCTGACAGGAGGTACCTACTGTGAATAATGAAAATCTGAACGAGAAGCTTGGCGAGGGCATTGGTTTCGAGAGGATCCGCAGGATCACCGGATATCTGGTCGGTACCATGGATAAGTGGAACGATGCAAAGCGGGCAGAGGAACGTGACCGGGTTAAGCACGGTATGAGCCGCAATGCTTAATGTTGCGGGTGTTGTCGGTGACAGCATTGTGGATGGGCCGGGCCTTCGGACAACGGTTTTCTGTCAGGGCTGCCCGCATCACTGCCACGGGTGCCACAATCCCGAAACCTGGGAATTCGGCACAGGGCAGGCAATGTCTGCGGAGAAACTGCTGCAGGTGATCCACAGCTATCCGTTATCTCGTGGAGTGACCTTCTCCGGGGGAGAACCCTTTGCACAGCCGGAGGGCTTTAAGGAGCTTGCACAGCTGCTGAAGGCAGAGGGCTATGAGGTTGCATCCTATTCCGGTTACACCTTTGAACAGCTGCTGAATGGCAGCGAGGCGCAGCGTCAGCTGCTCTCTTTACTGGACGTTCTGATCGACGGGCCTTTTATCGAAGCAGAAAAAAGTCTGGAGCTGAACTTCCGTGGCAGCCGTAATCAGCGGGTCCTGAATGTTCCGGCCAGCCTCAGCGCTGGCAGAGCGGTTCCGGAGGAAACACCGCGCTGGCTGGGCGAATACTGAATACAGATGGCAAGGGCATACTGCACCTCCGGGACAAAATGTTCCGGAGGTGTGTTTTTGTATCCTGCAGTGTTCTCTGCTTGTTTCGAATCCGAATCTGTTATATAATCAATATAAAGACCCCCTTCAAAGGGAAATTTACATGAAAGAGGGAATTTACAATGTCCACGATCAAGGGTATTACATATGATATGCCTGTGCGTGAGGAATTCAAAATGCCTACGCTGGAAGAGATGATGGCAATGATGGGCGAAGGCCCCGGCGGTCCCGGCGGTCCCGGTGGTCCCGGCGGTCCTGGTGGTCCCGGTGGTCCCGGCGGTCCCGGTGGCCCTGGCGGTCCCGGAGGTCCTCCGGGTATGGGCGGCGCACCCAAAACTCCGGTTGCCATGCTTGAGAACGGGACCTTTACTATGGGCGAATTCGAAAAGGCACCTGTTGTGGCGGGCACCATAGGTGAGTCTGAGGCAAAGGCAGTCTACATCGAATCCGATGACCCCAATGCCGGTGGCATCACGGTTTCCGGTGAGGGCCAGAAGTATACCGTAGAGGATTCCACAATCTTCCTGCATTCCAATTCCAGCGGCCTTGGTGGCAAGGGTGCAGGACTCTTTGCGAATGATCACTCCGAAATGACGATCCGTAACTGTAAGGTTATGACGGTTGGCTCCGCACGTTGCTGCACTGCAACCGAGGAATACTCGAAGATGTATATCTATAACAGTTATCTTCATGGTCATGGTGCACCCTTTGGTGAGGCCGGCAAGAACCTGCCCGCAGTGGGCAGCCCTCCCGGTGCGCTGGAGATTTCCGGTAACAGCCGTACGCATTGCACGCAGTCCAACTCCGAGACCTATCTCTATGACTGTACTGTCATTGGTGACGGCTGGGCCGCACTGTCCACAGATGGAGCTATGGGCTATGTCAAGCTGGAAGCAAATGACTGTAAGGTGCAGACGATCCTTTCTGGTTACGGTGCCTATGCAGACGGTTCCTGCCACGATTTCTTCAACCGCTGCGATTTTGATGTAGCCGATCAGGCTGGTATCATGGCAGGCGAATGCGATATGAGCTTTGATGACTGTACTGCGGTCTGTGGCAGCTATTTTGTGCATATGCACTGTGTTATGGGCATGCCTGCCGAGGTCGGTACTCTGAATGTCAGGGATTGTGCTGTAAACTCTGTCAAGGATGCGTTCTCAATCCGCAGCCATAATGCCATCATCAATATTGAGTCCTCCGATATCACCGCAGATAATGGTGTCCTGGTGCATTCCATCATCAACACTGATAAAAATGCGACCAAGACCGGTGGAAAGCGCGTCTATGGTATTCATGTGCATATCAAGGATTCTGACCTGCAGGGTGCGGTCCTTCACGAGGATCCTGACCGTGAAATGAACGTTTACTTTGAAAACTGCACACTTCAGGGTGCGATCAATGGTGCCATTCTCCATTTTGATACGGAGAGTACCTGGGTTGCAACGAATAACTCAAAGGTTACGCTTGCCGGCGACGTGGACGCAGAGCAGATCGATGCTCCGGCAGGGGTTGTGATCGAGGCCGTTGCCGCACAGAGCGGCCGTTTCACACTGGCCTCCGGCGGTACGCTGGTCCTGAAGGAAGCCTGATCACGCATTTAACATATCCCGTCTGCCGGCCCCGGCAGACGGGATTTTTACGGTGTATTCCTGCGCCATGGGCATTCTTTACAAAAATGAAAGCGTTATCACTGAAAATTGCAAAAATACCGAAAAATAACAGGAATGCTCTGGCAGAAGCTTGCAATCAGTGAATTGCTTTGCTAAAATGGTTGCATATTACAAAAATCAAGAGGAGGAGTTGAGATGATCACACTCTGGAACAATGGTGGCTATTACTGTGACGGTGCCGTAATCTCTGCAGAAGAAGCAGCAGCTCGCGGTTATACACCTGAAACCGGCCGGGCAAAGACCATGGCCTATGGAATTTTGCAGGCACATAATACCTCCGGCTCCATGCAGAAGCTGAAGATCCGTTTCGATGCCATGGCATCTCACGATATTACCTATGTTGGAATCATTCAGACTGCGCGTGCCAGCGGACTTACGGAGTTTCCACTGCCCTATGTGCTGACCAACTGTCATAACAGCCTCTGCGCTGTCGGCGGCACCATCAATGAGGATGACCATGTGTTCGGACTTTCTGCTGCAAAGAAGTACGGCGGCGAGTTCGTACCGGCTCATCAGTCTGTTATCCATTCCTATATGCGTGAACGCTATGCCGGCTGCGGTAAGATGATCCTGGGCTCCGATTCCCATACCCGTTACGGCGCCTATGGTACGATGGCCATTGGAGAAGGTGGTCCGGAGCTGGTCAAGCAGCTGCTGAACCGTACCTATGATATTGATATGCCTCCGGTGGTTGGCATTTATCTGACAGGTGCACCGCGTCCCGGTGTCGGCCCACAGGATGTAGCGCTGGCACTGATTGAAAAGACCTTTAACGCCGGCACTGTCAAAAACTCTGTGATGGAATTCTTTGGCCCCGGTATTGTGGCACTGGCAATGGATTACCGTTCCGGTATCGACTGCATGACTACCGAGACCTCATGTCTTTCCTCCATCTGGGAAACCGACGCTACAGTGGAGGCCAACCTGACTGCCCATGGCAGAGGCAATGAATATCATGCGCTTCATCCGGCAGACGGGGCCTATTATGACAAAATCCTGCATGTGGAGCTTGATAAGATCGAGTGTATGATCGCACTGCCCTTCCACCCATCCTGCGCTGTTCCGATCCATACCTTCAATGAGAATCTCGAGGACCTGCTGCATCAGGTCGAGGTCAGGACCGAGAAGCAGCTGGAGCTGAAGTCCAGGCCCGAAAGCCTCCTGAAAAAGATCAGAAACGGCAGATTCTATGCAGACCAGGGAGTTATAGCAGGCTGCTCCGGTGGTACCTTCCAGAATCTGACCCGTGCGGCAGAAATCCTGAACGGTGCTCCGGTGGGTTCAGACGCATTCTGGCTGTCGGTATATCCGGCATCCATGCCCGTTATGATGGAACTGGGCCGTACCGGCGCGCTGACCAGCCTTATGGCCAGCGGCTGTTCCCTGCGCAGCCCCTTCTGCGGTCCCTGCTTCGGTGCGGGTGATGTGCCCGCAAACGGTGGCTTCTCTATCCGGCACTCCACCAGAAACTTCCCCAACCGTGAGGGCTCCAAGCCCGGTGAGGGACAGGTCAGCTATGTTGGTCTGATGGATGCGCGGTCCATCGCAGCGACTGCCTTAAATGGCGGCGCCATTACGGCAGCTACCGATCTGGAGGGCATTGCGGCCGATCCTGCGGTCGTGGATTACCACTATGATGATTCTGCCTACCGTGCCCGTGTCTACTATGGTGTGGGTAAGGCAAACCCGGAGGCAGAGCTGGTATTTGGTCCCAATATTGCGGACTGGCCCCAGCAGATCGCGCTGCCTGAGAATCTGCTGATGACGGTCTGCTCCGCCATTTATGATCCCCTGACAACTACGGATGAACTGATTCCTTCCGGCGAGACCTCCTCCTATCGCTCCAATCCTCTGCGCCTCAGTGAGTTTGCGCTGAGCCGTAAGGACCCCGCCTATGTGGGCCGCGCAAAGGCTGTGCTGGCACAGGAGCAGCTGCGCCGTGAGGACCCCATGGCTGTGGATATGAAGGGTTATGACCCTGCAACCACCGGTTTGGGCTCTGTTGTCATGTCCATCCGGCCCGGTGATGGCTCGGCCAGAGAGCAGGCAGCATCCTGCCAGCGTGTTCTGGGCGGTGTAGCAAACCTCTGTGAGGACTACGCGACCAAACGTTACCGTTCCAATGTTATGAACTGGGGCATGGTGCCCTTTACGGTGGAAAATATTGCAGAGCTGAACATTCAGCCCGGTGATCAGGTCTACGCACCCGGGATCCGTACGGCGTTGCAGGGCGATGCGGACTATATTATTGGTACCCTGATCCAGGGAGACAGCCACAGGGAAATCCGGCTGGATCTCAAAAATATCTCCCGCGAGGAGCGTGACATTATCCTTGCAGGCTGCCTGATCAACTATTACGCATAAGATAACCGGGGATTCCCAAAAGCTATAGACGGCCATACGAACGGACTGCCTCTTCCGGGGCAGTCCGGTTTCTTCTGCTTGTGCCCAAAGAAAAACTGCTTTTCAATTATGTGCTTTTCATGTATAATAAACAGAATCTATGATTTGGAGCGGATTTATGAAACGATACCATATCCTGCGGTTGACTTTGGCACTGCTCTTCCTTATGCTGCTGGGAGGCTGTAGGCAGGCCGAGCCCGAGACTGACGCTGTACGCATTGTTGCGACGACCTACCCCATGGCATACCTGACGGAGCAGATCTGTGCCGGAATTCCGGAGCTTCAGGTAGACAGCCTGATCTCAGAGCCGGTTTCCTGTCTGCATAATTATACCATTACTACCGGCCAGATGAAGCTGCTGGACCGGGCGGATGTTCTGGTCATGAACGGTGCCGGCCTGGAGGAATTTCTGGAGGGAGCGCTGGTCTATATTCCGGAGACGGAACGGATCGATGCCTCTGCTGATCTGACGCTGTTGCCCGGAGACGAAGATGAGTGGGATCCCCATGTCTGGCTGTCTCCGTTCTGCTATGCACAGCAGGGGGAAACAGTAGCGGAGGCACTGGCAGAGCGCTATCCGGAATACGAGACGGAGCTGCTGGCCAATGCAGCGGCGCTGGAACAGCAGCTATCAGCACTACAGGAAGAGCTGACTGCCGAACTGTCAGACCTGTCCTGCCGGGAGCTTATTACCTTCCACGACGGCTTTTCCTATTTTGCCCAGGCTTTTGACCTGACGATCGCTGCGGCGGTAGAGGAGGAGGAGGGAGCCGAGACACCGGCCCGGGAGCTGCGGGCACTGTGTGCGCTGGTAGAGGAGAGAAAGATTCCCGCCGTGTTCGCAGAGCGCAACGGGTCACAAAACGCGTCATCCGTTATCTCCTCCGAGACCGGCGTCCCGGTTTTTATACTCAATACCATGATGGATGGCGAAACAGACTATATGACGGCCATGCGTGAAAATATTGCGGCAGTAAAGGAGGCCTTATCGTGAGCGTGAATAAGCATCAGGGCAGTGGCTGTGCAGGCCATTGCTGCCTTCGGATAGAGGACCTGGGCGTCAAGGCAGGCGATACCGAAATCCTTGAGCATGTGAATATGCATATGCATTGCGGCGAGATCGTCGCTCTGATCGGCCCCAACGGTGCAGGGAAATCCACCCTGCTGAAGGCCGTCCTTGGTCAGCGTGAGCACACAGGAAAGATTAGCTTTCAGCCTGCAGGCGGCCGCACGCGGAAGTTCCGCATTGGCTATGTACCCCAAAGCCCCAGCTTTGATCCCGGTGATCCGGTCAGTGTACTGGATCTCTTTTCCATGTGCATAGGCAAGGGGCCGGCGGCCTTCCATATCGGAAGAAGGCTGCGGGAAACGGTCCTTTCCTGTCTGGCCAATGTACACGGTGAATCGCTGATCGATCAGCAGATCGGGCGGCTGTCCGGTGGTGAACTGCAGCGTGTACTGCTGGCGCTGGCGCTGGAGCCTGTTCCGGATATCCTGATCCTGGATGAGCCCCTGTCAGGCGTTGACGTGGACGGTATGCATATGCTGTTGGGCATGCTGGATGAGATCCGCACAAAGTTTGACCTGTCTATTTTTATTGTTACGCACGATTTTGCGATGCTGAGCCGTTATGTGGACCGGGTCGTCCTGCTGAAAAAGACCATCCTTACAGAGGGAACACCGCAGCAGGTCCTGTCCTCACCGGAATTCCGCTCGGTATTCCACATGGCGGGAGGGGAGGAAGTATGATGAACCTCTGGTACGCGATTGTGGATCTGCTGCCCTTCGAGTGGGCAGTTCCCGGCTCTATGATCTTTATGAAAAATGCTCTGCTGGGCATTCTGGTGCTGTGTCCGCTGTTGGGCCTGCTGTCTACGCATATCGTCACCGGACGCATGAGCTTCTTTTCAGATGCCCTGGGACATTCCGCCTTTACCGGGATTGCCATCGGGTCGCTGTGTGGCATGGCCTTCCCCATGGGGATGGCAGTACTGCTCAGCATCGTGTTTGCACTGCTGTTTACGCTGGTTCGACGCAGGTCCACGCTGTCAGGTGATACTGTGATCGGCGTGTTCTCTTCGGCAGCTGTGGCACTGGGCATTTTCATAGCCACCTGGGGCGGAGGCAGCTTTACGAAGTTTAACAGCTACCTGATCGGAGATATCCTTTCGGTGACTCCGGCTGAGATCGGGATCCTGTTTCTGGTGCTGGCGGCGGTGGCACTGCTGTGGTGCTTTTATTCAAACCGCCTGTTTCTGTCGGTGCTACACCCCAACCTGGCAGACAGCCGTGGCATTTCTGTAGGAATGATTCAGGGCCTGTTTACCGTGGTAATTGCCGTTGTGGTAACGCTGGCGCTCAACTGGGTGGGGCTGCTGGTGATCAACAGTCTGCTGGTGCTGCCAGGTGCGGCTGCAAGAAATTTTGCGAAAAATCTCCGGGGCTATCACCTGGCATCCATTCTGGGGGCCCTGGTCTGCGGGATCACCGGCCTGATGATGAGCTATTACTGGGGCTGTTCTACCGGCGCAGCCATATCGTTGCTGCTGTCAGTATACTTTTTTGTGGGCTTTGTTCTGCGTGGGCGCAGAGCCTGAGTGGAATGGCCTGACTGAACTGAATGGAGAAAAATTTTATGAAAATTCTGACTGGGATTACCGAGCTGACGACGGACTCTATTGACAAGGAGAGTCTTAGCGATATCTGGAATAAGATTTCCGGCCTGTCCATTCTCGGTGTGGTGAAGATTATAACCCTGGTGATCGTGCTTGCAATCCTGATCCGGCTGATCCTGAGCCTGACAAATAAGCTCCTTGCCAGATCGCATATCGAGCCCACCGTCCATGGCTTTATCCGGTCCATGGTCCGGGTCGGCCTGTATTTTGTGGCAGTTGTCATAGTCTGCGGAAGTCTGGGAATTAACACCGCAAGTCTGATCGCGGTACTCAGTGTGGCGGGCCTTGCCCTGTCGCTGGCCATGCAGGGGGCGCTTAGCAATCTGGCCGGTGGGATGGTGCTGCTTATGACAAAGCCCTTCCATGTGGGCGACTATGTGGAGATTGGCGGCCATGAGGGCTTTGTACAGGAAATCAATATGACCTACACACAGATCGTCACCTACCAGCATCTGAAGATTTCAATCCCAAACAGCAATGTAACCTCTGCTGATATTGTGAATTATTCGGTGGAGGGCCGACGCCGGGTGGATCTGGTGGTGTCCGCGGGCTATGATTGCCCGATCGAGGCAGTCAAACAGGCACTGGTACAGGCGGTAAGGGCGGTGCCGCAGCTGGCGGAATCCGATGAGATATTTGCGCGAGTCAGCGGCTATCAGGACAGCTGCATTGAATATACCGTGCGTGCGTGGTGCGATAACGCCGATTACTGGGACGCCTATTTCAACCTGATGGAGCGGATCAAGTACAGCTTTGAGGAGAACGGTGTTATGATGACCTATCCGCATCTGCATGTACATATGGAGGGCAGACACTGAACCCAAGCCGTTTCTTGTGCAAAAAAACACATACGCACGGTTGAAAAGAACGGTAAATTTTGATATTATTATCCATACTGCAGGACTGCATCATGTGTGCAGCAGAATGCAGAAATGCGAACCCGGAGGAAGAACCATGAAAACTATGAAACGAATTGTTGCGCTGCTGCTGGCAGTGGCTATGCTTGTGTGTTGCCTGACAGGTTGCGGAAAGAAGAAGAACCCCATGGCAACGCTTACCCTGGAGGATGGCGAAGAGATCCTGATCTACCTCTATCCCTCTGCTGCACCCAATACAGTTGCAAACTTTATCTATCTGGCTAACTCCGGCTTTTATGATGGCCTGACCTTCCACCGCGTGGTTGAAGATTTCGTTATGCAGGGCGGTGACCCGAATGGTGACGGCACCGGTGGCCCCGGCTATACGATCGAGGGCGAGTTTGCCGACAACGGTTATACGAAAAATGATATTGCCATGGAAGAGGGCGTGATTGCCATGGCACGCTTCTCCAGCTCTGACAGCGCTGATACGGAGGAATCCTATAACTCCGCAGGAAGCCAGTTCTTTATCCTGATGGCCGATAAAGACAGCCTGCAGGGTCAGTATGCGGCCTTTGGCAAGGTGTTCTCCGGTATGAACATCCTTGAGAAGCTGCAGATGTGCGATGTCAACTCCAATGATAAGCCCCGTGAGGACATCATCATTAAATCCATCCGTGTGGAAACCTATGGTGTGGATTATGGCGAGCCCGAAAAATACTCTGTTGATGAATAAGCGGTAACATAAAACAACAGGCACTGACAGCATTTGCTGTCAGTGCTTTTTTAAGAGGAAGCCTATGCAGTACAGAAATATAAAAGAAGGCCGCTTCCTGTCACGGCCCAATCGCTTTATTGCGACGGTGGAGATCAATGGCGTACAGGAAACCTGCCATGTAAAGAATACAGGCCGTTGCCGGGAGCTGCTGACGCCGGGGGCGCAGGTCTGGTGCGCGGTAGCAGATAACCCGGAGCGTAAAACAAAATACGACCTGGTTTCGGTGCGCAAGGGCAGCTATATCATCAATATGGATTCACAGGCACCGAATGCGGCGGTGCGTGAATGGCTGCTTGCGGGCGGCCTTGGCGCTGTAGCTGTGAAGCCGGAGCAGCGCTTTGCAAATTCGCGCTTTGATTTTTATCTGGAACGGGAAAACGCATCGGGAGAGCTCGAGCATATGTATCTGGAGGTCAAAGGGGTAACCCTGGAGAAGAATGGGGTATGTGCCTTTCCGGACGCGCCTACAGAGCGCGGTGCCCGGCATCTGCGGGAGCTGGTCGCTGCGAAAGAGGCCGGATTTGGGGCGGCTGTGCTGTTTGTGATCCAGATGAAACCGGTAAAATATATCCATCCCAATGATGTGACTGACCCTGCCTTTGGCAAAGCTCTGCGGGAGGCGGTTGCGGCGGGGGTGGCGGTGCTTGCAGTGGATTGTCATTGTACAGAAGACTCCATGGAGATTGGAGATTTTGTACCGGTGATTCTATAAACGAAATGAGGCGGTGGAAGTTCCACCGCCTCATTTATTATCCATTGGATGAAAGCCGCAGGGCAAGGGCATCTGCAATCCGCGCAAATTCGGGAATTCCGAGTGTCTCACCCCGGACGGTTTCCGGAAAACCGGCTTCTGTAATGCAGCTGATGATCTCTGCTTTTGGAAGACTGCCAAAGGCGGAGGTCAGACCGTTGACCAGTGTTTTGCGGCGCTGGGCGAAGCTTGCACGTACCACCCTGAAAAACAGTGCCGGATCGTGAACTTCAGCAGGAGGCTGTGGCCTGCAGTGCAGTGTGATCACACTGGAGGTAACCTTTGGCTGTGGCAGAAAGCAGGAGGGTGGAACATCAAACAGAATCTCCGGCTCCGCGTAATACTGACAGAAGACGGAGAAGGCACTGTAATCCTTGCTTCCGGGGCCGGCGCAGATGCGCTGCGCAACCTCCTTCTGAATCATAACGGTAACAGCCTCGAAGCAGTTTGCCTCCAGCAGGGCCTGTAAAACAGGGGAAGTGATATAATAAGGCAGATTGGCGCAGGCCATGGGCCGCAGCCCCTCAAACTGCTCTGCCACAAGCGCGGGGATATCTGTCTTCATGGTGTCGCCAAAGATCAGGTTCAGGTTGTCCCATTCAGCCATGGTTTCAGAAAGAATGGGCTTCAGACTGGTATCCACTTCAATCGCCGTAACCTTTGCGGCATTTCTGCAAAGCTCTGTGGTCAGCGGGCCAATACCGGGCCCAATCTCCAGTACACCGCAGCTTTTGTCGATACCCGCGCCTTCTGCAATCTCGCGGGGAACCCAGCTTTGTACCAGAAAGTTCTGACCCTTAGCCTTTGAAAAATGAAAGCCATGCTTTGCCAGCAGTGGTTTCACGACATTGATATCACAGAGATTCATTTAAATGTCTCCTTACCTGTTATCGTTTTCGGCAGAATTTACAGAGGAATCCCTTACCTGACCAACATTATGTGCATCAGCGGTAAGCCGGGAAAATGTATGTTCGGTTCAGTGCCGTTGGTAACCCACTGAAAAATTCAGCTGTATTTTATATCTTATCATTTATGGATAACCCGTGCAAGACAATTCAATGCCTGCTGTGCTATAATGTCACTGAGAGGTGGTGCAGCTGTGGCCTTTGCGTATTCCTGTGATAATAAACGATATCATACCTTAAGCTATTATAACCGGCAGCATTATGGCGTCAAAGTATTGAAAGCTGGGCTTGACGCTGGGCTGACCTGTCCAAATCGGGATGGGACCTGTGGCTATGGTGGCTGCATCTATTGTGAGGGAAACTCCTTTTCCTTTGCACCGCCGGGCAGTATTACTCAGCAGCTGACGGCAGAGCGGGAACGGATCCGAAGAAAATACCCGACGGCGCTGCTGAATGCGTATTTTCAGAATGGTACCAATACCTATGGTCCGGCGGACAGACTCAAAGAACTCTGGAGAGAAGCGCTTGCTGTGCCGGAGGTTGTTGCGGTATCGGTGGCAACACGGGCGGATTGTCTGCAGCCGGAAATACTGGATGCACTTTCCTGGCTTGACCGGCAGACACATCTGACAGTGGAGCTTGGACTGCAGACCGTGCATGATGAGACGGCACGACGGATCAACCGCGGGCATGATTTTTCTGCATTTCTGCAGGGCTATGAGCGCCTGCGCAGCCTCGGGATCCGGACCTGCGTCCACCTGATCAACGGGCTGCCGGGCGAGACAGAAGAGAATATGCTGGAGTCTGCCCGAATCCTCGGACAGCTCAGACCGGGCGGGGTGAAGCTTCATCTGCTTTATGTGACGATGGAGACGATGCTTGAGACAATCTGGCGGCAGGGAGCCTACAAGCCTATGGAAAAGCAGGACTATATTCGGATCACGGCAGAGCAGCTGCGATTTTTTCCACCGGAAACTGTGATTGAACGGCTGACCGGAGACGGAGATAAAACCCGCCTGCTGGCACCTGAATGGAGTACGGATAAGATTTCTATACTGGGTGGTATTGACCGTTATATGGCTCAGCACGATATTCTGCAGGGTGATCTGCTGTAGCCGGACCTATTGTGCACAGTGTCTGAAACGTTTTTTCAGAGAAGACCATGGTGCAAAGCTTTGCGATTATTCTGCTGCCGTAGATGAACAAAGAGGCAGGCTGGCTTCCCCTCAGGCCTGCCCTCTGCCAGAAAATAATATGAATCACAGGACCGTACAGATCGGGGGATTTCCGTACGGTCCTGTGACTGATCTTATGTGATGGTTGTCTGAATGAAAGAAAGTGCGTGCAATGAATGGGCACCTGCCTGAACGCCTGAAGGCGGATCAGGCATTGTAGCCTAGGGAAAAAGCCTTCTTGTTCAGGTCGATGAACTTTGACGCAACGGTGCTTTCAATGGCGGCAATCCAGCTTTCATAGGGAATATCAAAATATCTGGCGAGACGGCCCATCAGCGTGATATTGACTGCCTTGGAGGAACCGGCCTCATTCGCCAGAGCCAGAAAGTCATGTGCATCGACCTTTGCGCCTGCAGCCTGAAGCTTTTCAACCAGTGCCTCAGGATAGACGGCAGCGCCGGTGATGACCGGCATGGGCTCCATTTTCTGTGTGTTGGTGATGATCAGGCCACCCGGCTTTACGTATTCAAGCCAACGGGCAGCTTCCAGCTGCTCAAAGGAGAGGATGATATCAGCCTCGCCCCGGTCAATAACGGGGGAATAAACCTTATCACCGTAACGGACATAGGTAACAACGCTGCCGCCACGCTGGCTCATACCGTGTACCTCAGATACCTTAACATCATAGCCCTCGGTCAGCAGTACCTTACCCAGAACCTTACTGGCCAGCAGGGTACCCTGTCCACCGACACCGACGATCATAATATTCTTTGTTTCCATCTTGCGGACCTCCTTTAGTTCTCCAGGGCACCGGGACGGCACATCTGTTTGCAGACGCCGCAACCAATACACAGGGTGTTATCGATGACAGCTTTCTTGTCCTTGACGGAAATTGCAGGGCAACCGATCTTCATACAGGATTTACAGCCGACACACTTATCTGTGTTGACAGTCAGAGGTGCATTATGCTTAACACCCTTGATCATGACACAGGGACGGCGGCTGATGATGATCGAGGGCTCCTCAGCAGCCAGCTCTTCTGTGATTGCGGTGTCTACAGCAGCAAGATCATAGGGATCGACTATGCGTACACGATCGAAGCCTAATGCATGGCAGAGCGCTTCCAGATTGACCTTTCCTGCAGGCTCACCTCTGAGGTTTTTGCCGGTGGTGGGATTTTGCTGGTGGCCGGTCATGCCGGTGATGGAGTTGTCCAGGATGATCACAGTGGAATTGGACTGGTTGTAGGCGATGTCCATGATGCCGGTAACACCGGAATGTGCAAAGGTAGAATCGCCGATGACGCCGACAGAGTGCTTTTCACCGGCTTCTCCCATGGCCTTGTTAAAACCGTGCAGGCCGGAGCAGGAGGCACCCATACAGACGTTCAGGTCCATGGCATTCAGAGGGGCGACGGCACCCAGTGTGTAGCAGCCGATATCGCCGTAGACCATCAGCTTCTTTTTGCTGAGGGTGTAGAAGATGCCACGGTGCGGACATCCCGCACACATGACAGGGGGGCGGTTGGGAATGGAATCCTCAATATGCAGGGTCTCAGGTACAGGCAGCCCCATGCAGGACCGCAGCAGATTCTGAGAGAATTCACCGCAGATGGGGAAGGTATCCTTGCCGATGACCTTCAGCCCAAGCTTTTTGCAATGGTCCTCGATGATGGGGTCCAACTCTTCAATGACATACAGCGTGTCGACTTTGGCGGCGAAGTCAATGAGCTTCTGCTCCGGCAGGGGATAGATCATGCCAAGCTTCAGATAGCTTGCGCTGTTGCCGAAGACCTCGCGCGCATACTGGTAGGAGGTGGAATCGCAGATGATGCCAACCTTTGTGTCGCCCATTTCCGCCCGGTTAAGCGGACTGCTTTCTGCGTAGGCAGTCAGGTCCCTGGTACGCTGCTCCACACGGACATGGGCATTACGGGAGTTGACCGTCATCATGACCTTGGTGGGGTCCTTTACGTAAGGAACCTGCGGGGGTTCATACCGCTCGCCGGGCTCAATGATGCTCTGGGAGTGGGCAACTCGGGTGCACATCTTGATCAGAACAGGTGTATTAAACTGCTCCGAAATTTCATAGGCCAGCTTGGTGTATTCCAGTGCTTCGGCCGAATCAGCCGGCTCCAGCATGGGTACCTTTGCTGCCTTTGCGTAATGGCGTGAGTCCTGTTCGTTCTGGGAGGAATGCATGCCGGGGTCATCTGCAACGCAGATTACGAGGCCGGCGTTCAGACCCTGATAGGAGATCGTGAACAGGGGGTCTGCAGCTACGTTCAGACCAACATGCTTCATGGCACAGGCGCTTCTGCGGCCACCCAAAGAGGCACCATGGGCAACCTCCAGTGCGACCTTTTCATTAGGAGCCCATTCACAGTAAATCTCTTCGTAGGCAGCAGCCTCTTCAGTGATCTCAGTGGAGGGAGTACCGGGATAGCTGGCAATGACCTTGCAGCCGGCCTCATAAAGGCCACGGGCTACAGCCGCATTTCCAAGGTATAAAGCTTTCAAATATGACAGTCCTTTCAGGCACCGCTGGACGGCGCTTTTAGAATTTAAAGCACAAAACATTAAAAGTATAACGGAAATTCTGTGAAATTGCAACTCTGCAGATGGGTGTGCAGTATGGGAAATACAACATTTTTGACGCTATCTGTAGATAAAACTTTCATATTTGTCGGATGGGGTCAGAAAGTGTACGTTGCCTCAGGGGGGGCAGACTGGTATAATAAAATAAGAATACTGTGGACCTTTTGCGTCTGGCAGTGATGCTCTTTTGAATCTGACAAACTGGAGGAATTACAATGAAAAAATCCTGTGATATTGTCGTAATAGGCGGCGGCGGCTCCGGCCTGGTGGCAGGCTGCCGTGCAGCAACGCTTGGTAAGAAGGTTATTGTTCTGGAGAAGGATAAAAACCTCGGCGGCGGCCTTAATATGGCTTCTACACTGCGTACCTTTGGCAGCCAGTGGCAGAAAGACCGGAACCTGCCGGATACCACAATGGAATTTATGCGTAACCGCATGGACGAGTGCTTCTGGCGCCTTGACCGTAAGCTGGCAAAGAATGTGATCCAGGGTACCGGTAAGTTCTTTGACTGGTTCACCACCATATGCCCCAAGGAAATTCTGGATGATTTCTACGTGGGCCGCTATGTTTTTGACGAAGAGGACGGCCCGTTGGGACCCCAGTCCGGCGGCCACCATGAGGGCGTACGGGGCAAGGGCTCCGGCCGGGTATTCGTAGAGGTCTGCGCTGCCAAGCTACAGGAGCTTGGCGGTGAGATCATTACGCAGGCTGTTACCAGCGAGATCGTCACAGCTGACGGTGCGGTTACCGGCGTGGTTGCTACCATTGGCGGCGAGCAGGTAGAGATTGAATGCTCCGCTGTGATCCTGGCCTGTGGTGCATGGATCCGCAATGAAGAATTCGTCAGGCAGCACTATCCCAAGCTGGGTGAGGCCATCGGCTACATGGGTGAGAGCCCCCATATGAACCGCAACTATACCGGTGACGGCCTGGCTCTGGCAGAAAAGGCAGGAGCGCTGATGGATACCGAAAACCTGACCATCCGCATGATGGGACCCATGACCATGTGCCGCAGCCGCGTAATGGGCGATATGGCGAATTCTGCTTACAGCATCTATGTTAATAAGAATGGCGAACGTTTTGTGTGTGAGGGTTCCCAGCTCCGCATGGGCGTGTTCAACTCCGGTGCTGTCCAGCTGGAGCAGCCCGAGGGTAAGGCCTATGTGATCTTTGATGAGAATACCCTCCGTGCTACTATCGAAAAGCAGGAAAATCATCCCAAGCCGCAGATGGCAATGCCCTTTGGTGCTTCCAGCTTCCCCACCTCCCTGGAGGAGGCCAAGAAGGATGTACAGGCCGGACTGGATGCTGCTGACGGCAAGTGTTTTGCGGCGGATACACTGGATGAGCTGGCAGAAAAGCTCGGGATCAACGCCGAGGGCCTGAAGCAGACGGTTGCGGATTACAACGAGGCCTGTGTTACCGGTGAGGACTGGGATTGCTACAAGCCGAAGGAGTGGCTGGTACCAATGAATCAGGCACCCTATTATGCGGTTGCTGCTTCTCTGGGAACCGACGGCGCCTTTGGCGGAATTATGATCGATCCCAATATGCAGGTCAAGGCAGCGGCAGGCGGACTGGTTGGTGGCCTTTATGCAGTAGGCGATATCGCCTCCGGCCGTTTCCTCAACATGGCAGGGATTAAGATGCAGTATCTGAATGATATGGCCTTTGCAGTTTCCAGTGGCTTTGTGGCCGGTACTGCGGCAGCAAAGTAAAGGCTGCTCTGAATAAACTCTAAATAGCTTTTACTGTACCCGGTGCTGCGCATCTGTGCTGCACCGGGTATTTCCTGTATTTCTTGTATTTTTCAGGAAAACAGGTTATGATATCCGGGAAGAAATAATAAGGAGAGAAATACCTATGAGAATCCGTAGAATCCTTGCGGTGCTGCTGACGCTGACTATGCTGCTTGCTTCTGCGCCCTGTGCCCTTGCGGCAGGCCTGCTGCCGGAGCAGGAGCATGCGGAGGTGCCCTATGAAAGTCTTGAGAACCTAAGCTTTGATCTCGAGGAGTTTGAACGTCTGTGCCTTGAGGTGCAGGATATGTGTACGGATGCCGCCAATACAGAGGCTGTATCAGAGAATCTTGCGACCATCCGTGAGATGTATCTGACGCTGGATACCATGCTGTCTGTAGCAGAGGCGGACTGCTATCGGGATGTGACGGATGAAGCGGCTGATGAACGCTATGACACCTGCCTTGAATGGTATTATGAAGAGGAGGAATATATCTCCGACGCGGTCTCGGCTGTACTGGCCGGCCCCTGCGCTGGCTGCATCGATCAGGAGGATCTGGTGTTTTCCTGGTATCTCTATGATGATGTGGACTACAGTGAAGATGAGCTGAATCTCTATTATGATGAGCAGGATCTGGTAGACAGCTATTATGATGCAGCAGCAGAAACCTATCTGACTACCATAAATGGGACGAAGCTCGATTATGACGGAGTATACGAGGCCTGGTATAATGACGAGATATCCGAGGCCGACTATGACGCTGCGTGTGAGGATCTGGCCAAACAGGAGAACGATGCCATGGTGGGGATTTACCTGGAGCTGGTAAAAAACCGCAATGAACAGGCCGCCTGTTACGGCTATGACAACGCGGCGGATTACTATGATGAGTACAGCTTTTTCCGGGATTATTCCGACCGGGAGCGGGAAAAATTCTATGAAGCCGTAAAGACGTATATTGTTCCACTGATGGACAGCGTGTATGATTGCTGGGCAACTGCCTACTACAGCATGGATGGGGATGATCTGGGCTATTCCGGGGATGAACTGCGCAGTATGCTGCGGACAGCTGTTTCGGGTATTTCTGAAGAGCTCTTTCCGGCACTGGATTATATGGAGACCTATGGCTATTATGACTTCGACGACCTTGATACCAAGGCAGATACCTGCTATACCCAGATCATGCCTCTGCCGAATGCCCCCTTCCTGTTCCTGAAACCCAGCAACAGTGACTATGATTTTACAACCGTGGTCCATGAATTTGGTCACTATAACGCCTATTTCTGCAGTAATGACATCTATGCCAGTAATATCGATCTGGCAGAAATCCATTCCCAGGGGCTGGAACTGCTGGCGATCCACGAATATGATGAGATCTTTGACGGTAAAGCGGAATATGAGGAGCTCTATACCGTATATGAGATGCTCTATTCTCTGGTGGATGGTTGCATGTATGATGAGCTGGAACGTTATGCCTACCAGGAAAAAAATCTGACTGCCGACAAGCTCAATACCAGATATATGCAGCTTCTGAAGGAATATGGCTACCGTGAAGGATCTGACAGCTCAGCTATGGCCTATGACTGGGTGGAAATTCCGCATCTGTTCAGTTCCCCTATGTACTATCTCAGCTATGCGGTTTCCGCCGCAGGCGCATTTGAAATCTGGGAGCAGTCGCTCGAAGACTACGACGGTGCTGTGGAAACCTACCTGAAGCTGGTTGCGCTGGGCGAGGAGAGCTACTTCTCCGACACGCTGAAGGAAGCAGGTATGTCTGACCCCATTACGCCGGAGCGTATGGAGCAGCTGGCAGACATCATTGCCGCACGCTATGAAATCTCTGCATCGGGGAGCGGATCCTTTTATTATGATGGTGACCTGGAGGGTCTGCGTGAGGCTCTGCGTGAACAAGGACTTGACACCGAGGTCAGGGAATTCTTTAGCGGATACGGGACGGCTCTCAGGGCTTTGATGGTGATCCAGCTGGTCATTAATGCTATGGCTGCAGTGGTAACGCTGTTCATCCTGCATGCAGGAAAGGTACGCCGCAGGAAAAACGGCGAAGTGGACTGAAAATCGGAGGTTGCGCATATGGCAAAGCATGAAACACTGGAAGAAACCTTTACAAGGGAACTGCTGGGGCAGCTGAAAAAGGCAGAGGAGGCCACCGGTATATCCGAGACAAGGCTTGCCCTGCAGGCACAGGAGCGCGGTGGTGTGGCTGCAGTAAAGCAGCTGCTGGCCAGAGGGCAGACGACCCGTCAGTTTGAACCTCTGCAGCGTGCAGGAATGCTGAAGCTGTCCATGGAGGCAGTGGTGACCCGTGGAAAATTTGCTTCCCTCTTTACAGATGATGAAGTGAACCAGTGCCTGACGGACCTGCTGTCAGGCGGCCTCTACGGCTGATGCCTGTTTCAGATCAGAAGAGCCGATCAGCGGAGAGAAGGATGCCGGAAAAGCGGTGCCTGTTCTGTGAAGTAACGGTATACATTCCGAAAATTTTCAATGTTAAAATATCGTTTTGACTAAAGACACAATTTGGCCATAATTGGAAGCTACTATAATGTCATCAAAGAAAAAGAGCATAAGCAAAAGGAGATCTTACTATGAGTACCGAAAATGAGAATTTCGATCCTGAGATGAATCGTGAAAATACAGTTCCTGCAGCTGATCAGACTCCTACAGGTGCTGAAGCTGCTCCTCATACTGAGGCAGCACCCAATGTAGACGGCAGCTATCATTACGTCCGTCCTGAGACTGCCCAGACTACCGCAGCCTATAGCGGGGCGGCCGGTCAGAACGGCCAGAATACACAGGGCGCGCCCACTGGGCAGAGTGCAGGTTACGGTGGCTACGGCTACCGTCGCCCGGAGCAGAACAGCTGGAGCAATACCGGAAGCACCGGCTATACCCCGAATACAGGCTACAGCCAGAATACCGGCTACGCACAGAACACCGGCTATACCCAGAATAACACATATAGCCAGAATACCGGCTACACCCCCAACTCCACAGGCACTGCCGGTAACGGTGGCAGCTACGCCTGGGGCACTGCACAGAGCCAGCCTCCCTATAATAATGGTGGCAATCAGAAGAAACCCGGCAAGAAGAAATCCGGGTTTGCCCTGAAGATCGTTGCTGCAGTCCTGGCCTGTGTCATTGTAGGCGGCGGCATAGGCGCCGGCATCACAGCCCTTGCGCTGAAGAACAATAAGGGAACGCAGGCCGAAGAGACCATGCAGGCCGGCAGTTCCATCCAGCAATCCACCAGAGAGATCGGTGGCAGCTCCGATACCGAGGCAGCAGCCGATGAGGAGACCAAAACAGAGGCAACCACTGAAGAGAAGACCGAAACCGCTACAGACGCAGCTACAGATACTTCAGAGGCCTTTGAGAAAACTACCATTAACATCACGACCAATGCCCAGACCAATGCACTGACACCGCAGGATGTCTTCGAAAACTATGTGAATGCGGTTGTGGCAATTTCCAATGAGGGGACAACCACCAACTACTTCGGTCAGGTCAGTCAGACGGCTTCCTCCGGCTCCGGCATGATCATCAGTTCCGACGGCTATATCCTCACCAACAACCATGTGGTAGAGGATGCTGAAACACTGACCGTCATTATGACCAGCGGCGAAGAGTACGAGGCAACCATCATCGGTGCCGACAGCGTAAATGATGTTGCACTGATCAAGATCGAAGCTACCAACCTTCCTACCGTATCCATCGGTGATTCCGATAACATTGCGGTAGGCGAGCAGGTCTGTGCCATCGGCAACCCCCTGGGCGAATTGACCAATACCCTGACGGTAGGCTATGTTTCTGCATTGGACCGTGAAATTTATGAAAGTGAAGCCGGTGGCTATATCAATATGTTCCAGACCGACTGTGCGATCAACAGTGGTAACTCCGGTGGCCCAATCTTTGATATGAGCGGTAACGTGATCGGTATCACCACAGCAAAGTACTCCACCTCCAGCCTGAGCAGCACAGCCTCCATCGAGGGCATTGGCTTCTGCATCCCCATCAATGATGCAATGGACATTGTGGATGACTTCCTGACCTATGGCTATGTCCGTGGCAGAGCTTCCATGGGCATCACCTGCCAGACAATCTCCAGCACTGTAACGCAGTACTACAACCTGCCCACCGGTGTGTATGTTGTATCTGTGGTATCCGGAACCGGTGCCGATGCAGCCGGCCTGCAGGAGGGCGATATCATCTGCGCCATGGACGGAACCGAGACTGCAAGCGTTTCTGACCTGAAGTCCCTGTTGAAGAGCTATAGCCCCGGTGACACAGTTGAGCTTGAGGTTTACCGCAGCGGCGAGACTCTGAAGCTGTCACTTGTTCTGGACGAGAACAATGATGTTGCTACCGCAGCAGCCGCCCAGGAAGAGGAAGAGGCTCAGCAGGAACAGCAGGAACAGCAGGAACAGCAGGAATCCCAGAGCACAAATCCCTTCTCCGGTATGACACCCTTCGGGTACTGAGCCAAAGCATGAAGATCAATCCGAATCCAATCGGACTACGATCCGCCGCAGCAACTGCTGCGGCGGATTTATTAAACTATTTAAACCTATTGAAATGATATGTTGAATGTGTTATACGGATGCTACATTGATATGGCAGAAAAGACGATCACCGCTTGTATTCTGTAAGATGAACTGATATAATACACTTTTAGAGCATATTTACAGAAGCCTGTGGACGGCAGCGTTTGCATTGTTACAGGTGTGAAAGGAGAGAGCGGTTTGATTGAGATCAAAGACCTTGAAAAACGTTATCCCATGAAGGGCGGCGATTTCACGGCAATCCATGATATCAACCTGAAGATAGAAGACGGCGACATCTATGGCATCATTGGCATGAGCGGTGCAGGCAAGTCTACACTGATCCGTTGCATCAACCTTCTGGAACGTCCCACAGCCGGGCAGATTCTCATTGACGGTGAGGATATCACCGGTTATGAGGGGAAACAGCTGCTTCAGCTGCGCCGCCATATCGGCATGATCTTCCAGAAATTCAATTTGCTGATGCAGCGGACCAATCTGGAAAATGTTGCCCTTCCGATGGAAATTTGTGGCATCAAAAAAGAAGAACGTGAAAAGCGGGCAAGAGAACTGCTGGAGCTGGTTGGTCTGGCTGATCAGGCAGATAAATATCCGGTACAGCTTTCCGGTGGTCAGCAGCAGCGTGTTTCCATTGCGCGGGCGCTGGCTAACAATCCTAAGATCCTTCTCTGCGATGAGCCCACCTCCGCACTGGATTCTCTGACTACAAACTCAATCCTGAAGCTGCTGCGTGATATCAACCACAAGCTTGGGGTAACCATTGTCATCATCACGCATGAGATCAGCGTGGTCGAGAAGATCTGCAGCCATGTGGCTGTAATTGCTGACTCTGTGATCGTAGAGCAGGGCTCTGTAGAAGAGGTCACTGCCAATCCGACACAGGAGATTACGAAGAAACTGCTTGGGAGGGTGAGCTGGGATGCCTGAATTTATCACTGATTTTATCGCGCGCTATTCCGAACTGCTGCTGCAGGGAATCCGTGATACTATGATCATGACCTGTTCGTCCTTTGTATTTGCCTATGTTCTGGGCCTGCCACTGGGCGTTCTTCTGGTCATTACCAAAAAGCAGGGGATCATGCCCAATCGCTTCATCAATTCCCTGGTGGGCTGGATCGTCAACATTGGCCGCGCCATTCCCTTCATCATTCTGATGATCAGTATCATGCCGTTGACCAAGGCCATCATGGGTACAAAGCTTGGCGTCCGGGGTGCGGTATTCCCGCTGATCGTCTCGGCAGCCCCCTTTGTGGCGAGAATGGTAGAGACCTCCCTCTCCGAGATCGATGCCGGTGTCATTGAGGCAGCACACTCTATGGGTGCGACCACCTGGCAGATCATTTACAAGGTTTATCTGCCGGAGGCAATGCCATCTCTGGTACTGGGTGGATCCATCAGCTTTGTTACGATCTTTGCCTATACGACCATGGCAGGTGCGGTCGGTGCCGGTGGTCTTGGCGATATCGCGATCCGTTATGGCTATAACCGCTATCAGCCGGATGTCCTCTGGGTAACAGTGATCCTGCTGATCATTCTGGTTGAGATCGCGCAGACCATTTTCAACATCCTGTCTCACAGAATGGACAAGCGGATCCGCAAGTGACCATACCTCAGGTATTCCCGTGGCCGGGAATTCGGCTGCGTAATACATAGTATCTAATTTTTATCAAAGGAGTAATACACCCATGAAGAAACTGTTTGCACTGCTGCTGGCTGTGGCTATGGTCCTGTCCCTGGCTGCCTGCGGCGCATCTGCTGCATCCTCTGCTGCTACAGAGGAGACTGCTGCCTCCGAAGCTGCTTCCGCAGCAGAGGAAACCACCGAAACCGCTGCTGTTACCCTGAAGGTTGCCGCAACTCCCACGCCCCATGCTGAGATCCTGACCTCTGACATTGTGACCGAAAAGCTGGCTGCTGAGGGAATCACCCTTGAGGTTGTCGAGTACTCTGACTATGTTGTGCCCAACACCTCCGTTGACGAGGGCGAGAATGACTGCAACTACTTCCAGCACACCCCTTATCTCGATACCTTCAATGCTGAGAACGGTACCAATCTGGTTTCCGTTGGTAAGATCCACTATGAGCCCTTCGGTATGTATTCCAACACCCTGAATTCTGTGGATGAGATTGCCGACGGTGCTGTGATCGCAATCCCCAATGACGGCTCCAATGAAGCACGTGCACTCTATCTGCTGCAGGATCTGGGCCTCATTACACTGGCAGGTGATTCCTTCAATTCCAACGCGACTGTTCTGGACATTGAAGAGAACCCCAAGAACCTGCAGTTCCAGGAGCTGGAGGCTGCTATGGTTGCCCGTGCTTTGGACGATGTTGACGCTGCCATTGTCAACGGCAACTACGCGCTGGAGGCCGGCCTTGATATTTCCACTGCCATCGCTGCAGAGGCTGCTGATTCTGATGCAGCACAGACCTATGCAAATATCATCGTCTGCAATGCCGACCGTGCTGAGGATGCTTCCATTCTGAAGCTGGTTGAGGTTCTGCAGAGCGAAGAGGTTCAGGCCTGGATCACCGAGAACTACAACGGTGCTGTCCTGCCTACCACCTGATCGGTCCATAGCTCAAAGTCATTATCGGTGAAAGCCGGAATATAACAGAACTCAGCCGGAGTTACCCTGTGTGGTAACTCCGGCATTTCTATAACTCTGGGTTATGGTTCATAGAAAAAGTATATTGGACGGAAGCCGGCGAAGGCGGATATAATAAAAACAGTAACTTTTGAAAGGAGTAATGCAAATGCTCTCTACTCTTGAACTCACTGAGCGTTTTGAAGATCGCCGTGAGATTAAAAACCTTATGGGCAAGTATGTGACCTCCTGCCTGCTCTGCAAGGAGGATACGATCGTAGACTCCCTGTTCTGCAGCCGTGATGACATCTCTGTTGGCTTTAACAACGGCTATTATGCCGGCCGCGAGGCTGTCAAGGGCTACTTTACTGCTGTCTGCGAAGCAACTGCTAAGAAGTCCAAGTGCCTGCAGAAAATCTTCCCTGAGCAGTTGGGTGAGCTCTCTGATGAGAAGCTCTACGGTGTCGGCCCCTTCAAGGCTGAGCCTCTGAACAGCTGCTATGTAGTCATTGCCGATGACATGCAGACCGCGAAGGCCATCTGGATGGTTGAGGGTTCTATTACCGATATTACCGTTAAGGGCCCTGTTACCAGCTGGGTCTGGGGCTACTATTGCGCTGATTTCATCAAGGAAGACGGCCAGATGAAGCTCTGGCATGTACTCCGTGCTGAGGATACCAACTGCCCCAACGGTGTTGACTGGGCAATGCCCAATAACCCCTACCCCGATCTGCCCGAATTCGCTGAGCTGGCTGACATTGTCATCCCCGAGCCCAACGTCAAGCAGAATGTCTACGAGTATTATAGCACTGCCCGTAAGGGTGCTGTAACACCTAAGATCCCTGAGCCCTATGCCACCTTCGCTGAGACCTTCAGCTACGGTGTTTGAGAAGGAGGTTTGAACAATGGCAATTGATTGGTCAAGCAAACTGGCACCCGCCTGGTTTGAACACAATGTTCCGAAGCGCTATCCGCTGCCCCGTCTCTCCGATGAAGACCTGATCCAGATGGTCACCGACATCGAGGAAGTTCGTGATCTGATGAGCCTCCGCTCCTATTATCAGGCCGCTGACCTTCGTCAGAAGGAACTGGACGAGCTCTGGGTATCCAATCCTGTAAATGCCGCAAAGGCCTCCTATGGCACAAACTACGGCTATTATTACGGCAAGTCTGAGATCAAGCGCTGGTATGTGGACGAGCATGCCGAGAAGCGTCAGGCTCAGATGAAGGCCTTCTGCGCAAAGAACGGTCTTGCTGAGGATGAAAGCCTTCTGGGCTCCGCCAGCATGTATATGATGCCCATGTCCACCTCCATTGTCCGTATTGCAAAGGACGGTAATTCCGCAAAGGGTACCTGGTATTCAATCGGCCAGCAGACCAACATGAATGAGGATGGCACCGCAACCGGTCTGTGGATGTACTGCAAGATCTGCGCCGACTTCATTAAGGAAGACGGTAAGTTCAAGCTCTTCCATATCGTTGTAGCAAACGACCAGAACTATGCTGCAGGCACCAACTACTCCGCACCCAACCACATTCCCGCAGAGGAGGACGCACTGGCAATTGAGTTCGGTGAGCCCACCATCAAGATGAATGTACATGATAATGCCTATAACTGGGCTGACAACTATCCGCCCATGGCAGAGCCCTATGACACCCTGACCCTGGAGAACAGCTATGGTCCCGAGGGCCATCCGATGCTGAAAGGAGGCTTCCCTGTATGAATAAGAACCTGCCTCTGAGCCAGAGAATTTTCAATGCTGCTGCAACGCAGGAAGCTGAGTTCGTACATGCAACTCATACCTATCTCCATGCCCGTGCAAATGCCACAGAGGAATGGAGCCAGATCTGGTCCCAGTGTGATGATGTATCCTGGGCACATGCCTTCGGCCGTATGCGTGGCTTTAAGTCCGTTTGGAACGGCTCCGTAACCCTGTATGATGTACAGGCTACCCAGCGTTTCCAGGGTGCCTATGAGGCTATGCCTGAAATCGGCGGCTTTGATATCCGTCCCCTGATGGAGCTTTCCCTGCATACCCTCGCAACTGATATTGTCGAGGTTGCTGATGACGGTAAGACCTCCCGCGCCTTCTTCCTGACCCCCGGCCTGATCTCCTCTGCTATTTCCGATAATGGCAAGCGTCGCTGCGGCGGCCTGTGGGAACGCTATGGTGCCGACTTCATCTTTGAGGATGGCTGCTGGCTCTTCCTGCATGAGCATGTCTGCCCTGATATGGGCATCGGCTGTGACTCCGGCAACCCCGGTATGCAGAACTATGAGCAGAAGAAGAACCCCGGCTTCGGCCCTGGCGGTCCCGGTGGCCCTGGTGGTCCCGGCGGTGCGCCTGCCGGTAAGGGCGGCCCCGGTGGTGCACCCGGTGGTAAGGGTGGCCCTGGTGGCCCTGGCGGTGGCCCTGGTGGTCCCGGCCCCGGCGGTGGACTCAGAACCCGCCCCGATTGCGAGGATGTTGGTCCTCTGCACTCCAACTGGAGCGTTACCCAGACTGTTCAGAATACTGTGCCGTGGCCTGAGCCCTACGCCACCATGGACGATAACAATACCTATACTGTTCGCTATAAATAAGCGAAGCAGATCAGACAGCAAAAATACCCGGGATGCATTTATTTTTTGCATCCCGGGTAAAATTGTAACTGAATGTTGTGTGGATCAGATATCCAGTACAGCACCCTTGTCAGCGGAGGTGACAAGCTTTGCATAGCGTGCGAGGTAACCGGTCTTAACCTTAGGCTCCGGCATAACCAAAGCTGCCTTGCGGGCTGCCAGTGTGTCGTCTGAGACCTCCAGTGTAATGGTATGCGCAGGGATATCAATAGAGATGATATCACCCTCCTCTACCAGACCAATGTTACCGCCTGCGGCAGCCTCGGGAGAAACATGACCGATGGCAGCGCCGCGGGTTGCGCCGGAGAAGCGACCGTCAGTGATCAGCGCGACGCTTTCGCCGAGGCCCATGCCACAGATGGCAGAGGTGGGGTTCAGCATTTCACGCATACCGGGGCCACCCTTAGGACCTTCATAGCGGATTACGACCACATCGCCGGGTTTGATGCCACCGGCATAAATGACTGCGATTGCCTCTTCCTCGGAATTGAAGACGCGGGCGGGGCCGGAGTGCTTCATCATTTCAGGAGCAACAGCAGACTGCTTGACAACACAGCCGTTGGGGGCCAGATTGCCAAACAGAACGGCAATGCCGCCGGTAGCAAGGTAGGGACGATCGATAGGACGGATGACCTCAGGGTTCCGGTTTTCTGCGTCGGCAATGTTTTCGGCAACGGTCTTACCGGTGACTGTGATCAGGTCGGTCTTAATGAGGCCGGCATCTGCCAGCTCCTTCATAACAGCGTATACGCCGCCGGCACGGTCCAGGTCCTCCATAAAGGTGGGGCCTGCAGGTGCCAGATGGCACAGGTTGGGGGTGCGGGCGTTGAAGGTGTTGACATGGTTCAGGTCAATATCAATGCCGCATTCATGGGCGATTGCGGGCAGATGCAGCATGGTGTTGGTGGAGCAGCCCAGTGCCATATCCACGATCTCTGCGTTATTGAAGGCATCCTCGGTCATGATGTCCCGGGGGCGGATATTTTTGCGCAGCAGCTCCATAACCTGCATACCGGCCTGCTTGGCAAGACGGATACGGGCAGAGTAAACGGCGGGAATGGTGCCGTTGCCGCGCAGACCCATGCCGATGGCCTCGGTAAGGCAGTTCATGGAGTTTGCGGTGTACATACCGGAGCAGGAACCGCAGGTGGGGCAGCAGTTCATAACGTATTCCTCAACGCCATCCTCGTCAAGCGTACCGGCATGGTACTGGCCGACAGCCTCAAACATATCGCTGAGACATGTGCGGCTGCCGTTGTCCATGTGGCCTGCCATCATGGGGCCACCGGAGACAAAAATGGTGGGAATATTGATACGGGCAGCGGCCATCAGCAGGCCGGGGACGTTCTTGTCACAGTTGGGAATCATGACCAGCGCGTCAAACTGGTGGGCGATAGCCATAGCCTCGGTGGAATCGGCGATCAGGTCACGGGTGACCAGAGAATACTTCATGCCGATATGCCCCATGGCAATACCGTCGCAGACGGCGATCGCGGGGAACTCAATCGGAGTACCGCCGGCCATGCGGACGCCTGCCTTGACTGCCTCGGCAATCTTATCCAGGTTCATGTGGCCGGGTACGATCTCATTATAGGAGCAGACGATACCGACGAGAGGACGGTCAGTCTCTTCTTTGGTATAACCGAGGGCTGCAAACAGGGACCGGTTCGGTGCGCGGTCAACGCCCTGCGTAACGTTTTCAGAAAGCTTCATAGTGATCCTCCATTATGTAATTGAAGGGAGGCAGGATTTCTGCCCCCCTTGGAAAAGGTCCGGATTAGTTGGAAGCGGTGTCCAGATCGGCGTCGTTCTTCCAGAGCATCTGCTCACGCAGCTGCTTGCCGACGATCTCCATCTGATGCTGAGCCAGCTGGTCACGCTTGGAGTTGAAGAAGGTACGGCCGTTCTTGTTTTCTGCGATCCACTTGCCGGCGAAGGTGCCGTCCTGGATGTCCTTGAGGACAGCCTTCATGTTCTTCTTGGTCTCCTCATAGGGCAGGACACGGGGACCGGAGACATACTCACCGAACTCCGCAGTATCGGAGATGGAGTAGTTCATGGCAGCAACACCGCCCTTGTTGATCAGGTCGATGATCAGCTTCATCTCGTGGATGCACTCGAAGTAAGCGTTCTCGGGCTCATAGCCTGCCTCGACCAGAGTCTCAAAGCCGCACTTCATCAGGTCAACAACACCACCGCAAAGGACAGCCTGCTCGCCGAACAGATCGGTCTCGGTCTCGTCGTGCATGGTGGTCTGCATGATGCCGGCACGTGCGCCGCCGATGCCTGCAATGTAAGCCAGGCCGATCTGCAGAGCGTTACCGGAAGCGTCCTGCTCAACAGCGATCAGGCAGGGAACACCCTTGCCGGCAACATACTGGGAACGGACAGTGTGGCCGGGGCCCTTGGGGGCAGCCATAAAGACATCGACATCTGCGGGGGGAACGATCTGCTTGTAGCGGATGTTGAAGCCGTGTGCGAAGGCAATGGCCTTGCCGGCGGACAGGTTGGGAGCAATGGAAGCGTTGTAGAGATCAGCTGCGCGCTCGTCGTTGACGAGGATCATGATGATGTCAGCAGCCTTGGTAGCCTCAGCAACAGTCATGACGGTGAAGCCGTCCTCAGTAGCCTTGTTCCAGGACTTGCCCTGACGCAGACCAACGATAACATCCACACCGGAATCACGCAGGTTCTGTGCATGCGCATGACCCTGAGAGCCGTAACCGACGATGGCAACCTTCTTGCCGTTCAGGACGGAAATGTCACAGTCCTTCTCATAATACATTTTTGCCATAGTTATATTCCTCCTTGGTTTTGTTTTGATCATAAATTGTATTGGAACCTCTTGCGAGGGCAACCGTACCGGTCTGGGCAGTCTCCAGTACACCGAACTCCTCCATCAGCCGCAGGAAGGCCTGCGACTTCTCGTGGTCGCCAACGATGGCAATGACCAGAGAATTTGTGCCGAAATCTACGATGTTGCCACGGAAGACATTGGTGATCTGGATAATGTCCTCGCGGGAATCCTTGGTATCGGCTTTGACCTTTACCATCATCAGCTGACGCCGGATCGAGACCTCATCCGGGAGAACCTCCACGGATATGACCGGAAGCAGCTTGCTGAGCTGGGTAAAGATCTGATGAATGGCCGCGGCATCACAGATAGTGACCACAGAAATTCGGGTAGTACCGGGCTTGGCCGGACCGGCGCAGATTGTTTCAATGTTATAGCCTTTCCGGGAGAACAGACGGGCAACCTGGCTTAAAACGCCGGGAATGTCCTCACACAGAACAGACAGAGTGTAGGCTTTCAGTTCGGTATTCACAGCAATCCCCCCATATTAAATGAGCATAAAGTTCGTAATGGGCTGGCCGCCGCCAACCATGGGACGGACCATCTCATCGGTGTCGATCATGCAGTCAACCACATAGCCGTGGCCCCACTCCAGTGCCTCGGTAATGGCAGTCTCCAGCTCTGCCACGCTGGTGACCCGCATGCCGCGCAGACCGTTGGCCTCGGCAAGCTTTACAAAGTCCGGTGCAAAGCCCAGGTCTGTCTGAGAGAAGCGCTTACCGTAGATCAGGTTCTGCCACTGACGGACCATACCGAGTGTACGGTTGTCGAAGACGAAGGTGATCACGGGGATATCATAATGGGATTCGGTCGCCAGCTCCTGTCCGTTCATGCGGAAGCAGCCGTCACCGGTAATGTGCAGTACGGTTTTTTCCGGGTTGCCAACCTTGGCGCCAAGTGCAGCACCAAGACCAAAGCCCATGGTACCAAAACCGCCGGAGGTCAGAAGCTGACCGGGGTAATCAAAGTGGAAATGCTGGATCGTCCACATCTGATGCTGACCGACGTCTGTTGCGACGATGGAATCAGCGGGCATCATCTGGCTGATGGTCTTCAGCACCTGCTGAGGAGTCAGCTGGCCGGGCTTGTCGTCATATTCCACGTTTACTGGGAAGGAGAAGACAAACTTTTTCCAGGCAGTGCAGTCCTTGGCCTCAATACGCTCATTGAGCAGCTCCAGCACACGCTTTGCGTCACCGATGATGTGATGGTCGGTCTGAACATTCTTGTCGATCTCCGCACGGTCAATATCGATATGTACGATCTGAGCCTTGGAAGCAAAGGTTGCCGGGTCCAGGGCGACACGGTCAGAGAAACGGCAACCAACCGCAATGAGCAGGTCACAGTTATCACAGGCAATGTTGGAGGCCTGGCTGCCATGCATACCGATCATACCGGTAGTGAGCGGATTGGCACCGGGGAAACCGCCGGCACCCATAACGGTAATGGCGACCGGGGCATCGATTTTTTCCGCCAGTGCGCGGAATTCATTCTGGGCACGGCCGCGGACAACACCGCCACCGCAGATGAGAAGCGGCTTCTGGGCAAAACGGATCATATCCGCCAGCTTGTCAACATCCGCAAGGTTGGGCTCCGGGGCGCGCAGGTCACAGCCAATCCGGCTGGAGAGCGCCTTCAGCCTGCCACTGTGGGCATGCTCCTGCTTTGGGAGGGGCTCGTAGTCGATGAGTACGTTGGGCGCGGTGACATTTTTCAGAAAATCGATGAGAACAGGGCCGGGCCGTCCTGCGGCGGCAACGGCAAAGGCCTCACGCATGACATCGGGAATGGTATCCGGATCACGGACCAGATAGGTGGCCTTGGTGATGGGCATTGCGATGCCGGTGATGTCAACCTCCTGAAAAGCATCCTTGCCCAGCAGGTTTTCACTGACGTTACAGGTGATGAAGACGACCGGGGAAGAATCATAGTAGGCGGTGGCAATGCCGGTGGTCAGGTTGGTGGCACCGGGGCCGGAGGTGGCAAAACAGACGCCTACCTTGCCGGTGGAACGGGCATAGCCGTCAGCGGCATGGGCAGCACCCTGCTCGTGTGCGGTGAGAATGTGGTGGAGCTTATCCTGATAGCCGTAGAGCTCATCATAGATGTTCAGGATCGTGCCGCCGGGATAACCGAAAATGGTGTCAACACCCTGCTCCAGCAAACACTCTAAAATTGCGGTGGTGGATCTGACTTTCATGGACGAAACCTCTTTTTGTGTATGATCGCGCGGTGCGCGGTAGTTTACGGTTATATTTTGCCGCTGCCCTGCTGCACGGCAACAAGGCCGGTACGGGCAACCTCAAGAATGGAGAAGGGACGCAGCAGCGTCTGGAGCATATCTACCCGGTCAGTGGTATCGCTCAGCTCCAGCGTCAGGGAGTTGGGGGAGGCATCCGCCACCCGCGCACCCATGATCTGGCAGACATTCAGAATGTCCATACGGGTTTTTGCCGTGCAGGTCACCTTGATGAGCATCAGCTCACGGGCGATCATGCGGTTTTCCTCCAGCGTGCGGACCTTGATGACGTCTACCAGCTTGTTAAGCTGCTTTTCCACCTGTTCCACGACATTATTGCCGCTGTCCACGATGATAGTGATACGGGAAATGGTCGGGTCATCGGTGACTCCCACTGCAAGAGATTCGATGTTAAAGGCGCGGCGGGAGAAGAGACCTGTGATCCTGTTCAGGACACCTGCCTGGTTTTCTACCAGGATGGAGATTGTCTTTTTCATAAGCTACCTCCCGTCAGTCGCCGGTCCTGGCGTCCGGATCCACATTGCATACCAGCAGATAGGGACCCCTGTAGGCCAGCATGGTTTCAAGTGCGGTATCAATGTCATCATCCTCTGAAAGCGCACCGCAGGCAATCCCATAGGCCTCGGCCAGACGGGCAAAATCGGGGGAATGTTCCAGCGACACGCCAAAAGGACCGGAATAGGCACTGTGCTGAATCTCATTTACAAGGCCCAGCACGTTATTCTGCATCATGACGATCTTAACGTCGGTATCCATATTACGCAGGGTGCTGAGCTCATTCATGAACATCTGAAAGCTGCCATCGCCGCAGACCACAACGGTCTGACGGTCAGGATCAGCGGTTTTTGCGCCCAGAGCAGCGGGCAGGGAATAGCCCATGGTACCCAGGCCACCGGTAGTAAGGAAGCGGCCATGCTTGATGGTCATGTGCTTACAGGTCCAGATCTGGTTCTGACCGACATCAACACAGAGAACTGCATCATCCGCCAACAGCTGTCCGAGCCGCCGGATGATCCGGGCAGGGTGTGCATAACCGGCACGGGAGGGCAACTCGCGGGCGAGCTCTTCACGTCGGCGCTCCTGCATGGTCTCAAGGTCCTGTGTCTGCGCCGTGATGCTGCAGGAGAGCAGCTGCTGCAGTACCTGCTTTACATCACCGACTACGGGAATGGTTGTGTTGACATTTTTGCCGATCTCGCAGGGGTCCACATCGATGTGTATGGTCTTCATGCGGCGGCCAATCTCTGTGGGGGACAGAATAGCACGGTTGGCGACACGGGCTCCGCAGAGGATCAGCAGATCAGAGTGGGCCAGCGTTTTGTTGGCACACGGGCTGCCAAAGGAACCGATCATGCCCATATAGAGCGGATGATCAGTGGGCACAGAGCCAAGGCCCATCATAGTGTTGACAATGGGGATTCTGGCAGATTCCGCAAAGGCGATCGCGTCTGCCACGGCATCCGCAAGGATGACACCACCGCCAATGCAGAGCACCGGCTTTGTTGCATCACGAATGGCCTCTGCGGCACGTTCAATCTGACGCATATGGCCCTTTACAGAGGGCTTGTAGCCGCGGATATCCACTGCCTCGGGAAATTCGGCTTCGAATTCAGCTTTCTGAATATCAATGGGAATGTCGATCAGTACCGGGCCGGGCCGGCCGGTTGCGGCAATATGAAAGGCCTCCTTTACGATCTGAGGGATGCGCTTTGCGTCCTTCACCAGATAGCTGTGCTTGATAAAGGGGGCAACCGCACCTGTAATATCAACCTCCTGAAAGATATCACGGCCAAGCAGATAGGATTCAACCTGGCCGGTGATGGCAACCATAGGGATAGAATCCATATAGGCAGTTGCAATGCCGGTGATCAGGTTGGTCGCACCCGGACCGGAGGTGACCATACAGACACCGGGCCTGCCGCTGATGCGTGCGTAACCGGAGGCCATGTGACCGGCATTCTGCTCGGTACGGACAAGGGTATAATGGATGTCAGATTGCTTGACGGCATCTACGGCAGGGCAGATGGTTGCCCCGGCGTAGCCGAAGATTTCTGTGACATGCTCTCGTTTCAGGCTCTCCACAAGAGCCTGTGCGCCAGTTAACATAGGGCATACTCCTTAATTTTGGGGTAAAAAAAAGCCTCATCCCATACAAAACAGGACGAAGCATGCTCCGCGATACCACCTGAATTTCCCGAAAAACGGGCTCTCAGTGCGTGCACGGACGAAAGGTCCTGCACGGCAACTCTGTAACGGGAGAATCCGCTGCAGCCTAGTGCCCGACTGGGTTCGGTGCAGAGCTCAGAGGTGACACCCCGGTATCCGAAAGCAGGCACTTACAGCAGCCGTGCCATTCTCTGGAGCTCCGACAATACAGGGACAGGTCCTCATCATAGCCAGTAAATATTATAGTTAAAATCATACTGAAGGTCGATGAATTTGTCAATCGGATTTTACTGCTACTGTCTAATTTTTGGCATTCTGCTCTTTTTTAATATAAGATGCATGTCTGTTTTCGTGATTTTTCAAGGTGGGAGGGGAAGCATGCCGGGGCTGTCCTTCGGGCTCCGGAAATTGTGGGCTGGCTTTGGTGCCAATCCGCCGGTGTCCCCAGGGAATCCGGGCACAGCCGGCCAGAAGAAAAATGGCATGCCGGAGCCAGAACCCGGCAGAACGAATTTGAACAAAATGTTCCCGAAAACCTCTTTACAATCGTGAAATCCGTGGTATAATAAACCAGTATGTCCTCTGGCTCAGATACGGGATAAAGCCGAAAGGGATTCACCCGCCCGTTTCCTGGCTTCCGGATAAATGAATGAAAGGTGGAAACAGATTATGATCCGCAAAGAAGTAAAAGACGAAATCATTGCTCAGTACGCTACCCATGAGGGCGACACTGGCTCCCCCGAGGTTCAGGTTGCTGTCCTGACCTACCGCATCAACGAGCTCACCGAGCATCTCCGCACTCACATCCATGATGACCACAGCCGCCGTGGCCTGCTGAAGATGGTTGGTAAGCGCCGTAGCCTGCTCGCATACCTCCAGAAGAAGGATATCGAGCGTTATCGTGCTCTGATCGCCAAGCTGGGTCTGCGTAAGTAAGCGATTGCTTTTCGCATCCGCCGCCAGGCAATTCGGACAAACCGAATAAAAAGAGGCGGCTCCTTCCGGGCCGCCTCTTTAAAAATCTTAATCAGTTATTTAATCAGTTAAAGCGTCGGCATGGGAACTGTTTTAGCAGTTGAAAGAGTGCCTGAACCCCAGACCCTGTTTCAAGTGCTAAACGTCCTGTGCCGGCAGACACACTATTTAAGGAGGTTTACTCAATGGTTACTCAGAAGCAGTACCCCAATCAGCACGTTTTTGAGACCGAGATCGGTGGCCGTCCCTTTACCGTGATCACCGGTAAGGTTGCCGAGCTCTGTAACGCAGAATGCATCTGCCGCTACGGCGACACTGTGGTCCTGACCACCGTCGTAGCATCCGCCACTCCCAAGAGCGGCATCGAATACTTCCCCCTGACCATCGACTTTGAAGAGCGTATGTACTCTGTCGGTCGGATCCCCGGCGCTTATCTCCGCCGTGAGGGCCGTCCCTCCGAGAAGGGCGTCCTGGTCAGCCGTATGATCGACCGTCCCATGCGCCCCTTCTTTGATGAGGAGCTTCGCAACGACGTCGTCATCACCTGCACCGCACTTTCCAATGATCAGGACAACTCCATCGAGGTTGTCGCATCGTTGGGCGCTTTCATCGCCACCGCTTACTCCGATGTACCGTGGAACGGACCTATGGCTACCACTCAGGTTGCTTATGTTGACGGCGAGTATGTCATCAACCCCAGCTACGATCAGCATCAGCGCGCACAGATGTTCATCACCATTGCGTCCACTGCCGAGAAGGTCGTTATGATCGAAACCGAAGCAAACGAGATTCCCGAGGACATCCTCCTGGGAGGCATTAAGCTGGCGCATGAGACCAACCAGAAGATCGTTGCCTTCATTAACACCATTGTGGACGAGATCGGCAAGCCCAAGTTCACCTTTGAGAAGGCAGCAGTCAACCATGACCTGCTGAACGACCTGATCGAGTATGGTCTGGATCAGATCGAATATGCCCTCGATACGGATGACAAGAACATCCGTGAGGAGCGCCTGAACGCATCCCGTCTGGACTTCGCTGAGAAGTTTGCAGATAAGTACGAGGACTATGACGATCACATTGAGGTCTGCCTCTACAAGATGCAGAAGAAGGTTGTCAAGAAATGGCTCATGGCCGGCAAGCGTGTCGACGGCCGCGCAACCGATGAGATCCGTCCCCTGTCCGCAGAGGTTGGCGTTCTGCCCCGTGTTCATGGCTCCGGCCTCTTTACCCGTGGCCAGACCCAGGTTCTGTCCGTCTGTACCCTTGCTTCTCTCAGCATGATCCAGAAGCTTGACACCATCTTCCCCGAGGAGTCCAAGCGCTGGATGCATCATTACAATATGCCTGCATGGTCCACCGGTGAGGCACGCAGCAGCCGCTCTACCTCCCGTCGTGAGTATGGCCATGGTGCACTTGTCGAGAAGGCCATTGCGCCTGTCCTGCCCTCTGTCGAAGAGTTCCCCTACGCGATCCGCGTTGTCTCTGATGTTCTGTCCTCCAACGGCTCTACCTCTCAGGGCTCCATCTGCGGCACGACTCTGGCTCTGATGGATGCCGGCGTGCCCATTAAGCGCCCCGTCGCTGGTATTTCCTGTGGCCTGATCTCTGAGGGCGACAAGTTCAACACTTTCATCGATATCCAGGGCGTTGAGGACTTCCATGGTGAGATGGACTTCAAGGTTGCAGGTACCACAGAGGGCGTTACCGCCATTCAGATGGACCTGAAGAACGACGGCCTGACCATGGAGATCATTGAGAACGCACTTGAGATCTGCCGTAAGGCCCGTCTGGAAATTCTGGAACAGATCATGCTGCCCTGCATCCCCGAGCCCCGCAAGGAGGTCAGTGAGTATGCACCCAAGATGATCTCCATGAAGATTCCCGTCGAGAAGATCCGTGAGGTCATCGGCTCCGGTGGTAAGACCATCCAGAAGATCACTGCTGAGTCCGGTGCCAAGATCGACATTGACGAAGACGGCTCTGTCTTTATCTCCGCTGTGGATGCCGCTGCCTGCAAGGCTGCAAAGGCCGCCATCGACAACATTTGCTTTGTGCCCGAGGTTGGCAAGCTGTATTACGGCAAGGTTGTCCGGATCCTGCCCATCGGTGCCTTTGTCGAGATCGTTCCCGGTAAGGACGGCATGGTCCACATCTCCAAGCTGGAGAACCGCCGCGTAGAGAAGGTCGAAGACGTCCTGAATGTCGGCGATTACACCTGGGTTAAGTTCACAGGTATCGACGAGAAGGGCCGCTGGAACCTCTCCCGTCGTGATGCACTGAAGGAAATGCAGAATAAGTAATAAACTCTGCCATTGCGCTTCAGGGTACTTATGAACTGAAAAACATGCATTTACCTGCAGCCTCACTGAGGCTGCAGGTTTTTTAGCTGGTAGTGTGTTTCTTGTAATATGCGGCGTGGTGTGTTATCCTAATACAAAAGCGCAACAATGTGATCCTGTACGGATACACGCAGAAAACTGGTGATGACATGAAAAAAAACAGAGGGGGAAGGATACTCAGCCTGCTGCTGTGTATCTGCCTGCTTGGCAGCCTGCTGCCTGCAGCAAGGGCCACAGATAATGTTGAATCGACAACAGAGGCTGAAGCCAGGGCGGAAACGCTGTATATATGGACAGCCGTGGACAGTGGCTGTACCATAAATACCCAGTGGGTGGAAGGAGAAGCATGGCTGTTTTTACCGGCAGCTGCCGATCCGGATTTCCTGCCACTTTATTTTGATGAAGAGTCGGAAGAAACCATGACAGTCACCGGAGAAATGGGCAGCGTCAGCATCCACAGTGGGGATATAGTCAGCCTGACAGCGCTTTGCGGTGTACAGGAGGTCTGGACGCTGCAACTGTCCTGTGGAGATGCCGAACAGCGGCTGCAGATCCGTGCCTCGGGCACTGTCGCGTCCGTGTTTCTGGTCAGTGACGATCCTGAAAATGAAGGCAGGGACTGGGTTGAGAGCAGTCCGGACCATTCCAATAAAACAACAGGCTCTATGGTGCTTGAAAATGAGGATGGCTCTATTGTCTACAGCGGGGCACTGACACAGCTGCGGGGCCGGGGCAACAGCACCTGGCGCGGAGAAAAGCGCCCCTATCAGATCAAGCTGAAGTCGAAGACGGACCTTCTGGAGAGTGGTGATCCGGCGAACGCCGCAAAGACCTGGGTGCTGCTTGCAGACTACTACGACGGCAGCCTGATACGTAACGCGATCATAGATGACCTGGCTGCAGAGCTGGGTCTGGAGGCAAATGTTGAATATCGCTTTGTAGACCTGTATTATGACGGAGAATACCGCGGCAATTATATGCTGTGTGAAAAGGTTACCATATCCTCGGGAGTTGTAGATATCACAGACCTTGAAAAGCAGACCGAACAGGCAAACCCCGGCATTACGGACTATGATGCATTGGAATCGGCCACTGGCACCACAGAAAACGGAGCCACCTATATATATTATCCGGACATCATATCACCGGAGGATGTGACCGGCGGCTATCTGCTGGAGCGGGAGGAGTCAAACCGGGCTGTGACCGAAGCAAGCTGGTTCAGAACCTCTCATGGTAATTATGTCATCGTCCATTCACCGGAATACTGTTCTCAGGAAGAGATGGAGTATATTGCCACGCTGTATGAGAATATGGAAAACGCCCTCTATCATGACGGCACGAATTCCCTGACAGGTGGTAGCCTGTGGGATTATCTGGATCAGGATTCTACGGCAATCTGCTATCTTCTGAATGAGTTCACCAAAAATCCGGATGGCTTTACCTCCTCTGCCTATTTCTATACAGATACCGGTGAAGGCCTGCTGCATATGGGCCCGGCCTGGGACTACAATCTGGGGCTTGGGGTCGGTAACAGCTACTATGATGCCGAATGCTCAAACCCGGAGGGCTGGCTGACCTCTGTCAGAAATTCCTATGGCAGAAACCTGATGGCAATGCGGGATTTTAAAAGCTGTGTATATAAGCTGTATACACAGAAGCTTTCGCCTCTTGTAAATGATATTCTGCTGAGCGATAACGGAGGGGATGCGTCTGGCCGCCTTATGTCGCTGGAGGGGTATCTTGCCGAAACACAGGCATCGGCACAGTGCAACTACACGGTATGGGAGATCGCCAGCTTCTCAGGAAAGTACCGGGGCGGCTACAGCTATGAATCCACGGTGGAATATCTGCGTGAGTACACTGCGGCAAGGATCACATGGATGGATAAAAACCTTCCGGCAATCTTCTATTCGGATGTCAGTACCGACAAATGGTACACCGACAGCATCGCAAAGGTTACAGCGGCAGGCCTCATGAATGGTGTGGGCAACGGCTTGTTTGAGCCGGAGGGAAAGGTGACCAGAGCCCAGGCGGCCCAGATCCTCTACAGACTGTCCGGAAGTCAGCCCTATGAAGGAAGCTCTGCCTTTACAGATGTATCCCCCAAAGCCTGGTATTACAGTGCCGTAAACCGTGGTGCGGAGGCCGGGATCATTCAGGGCTGTGGGAACGGAAAATTCAAACCCAATGACGAGATCACCCGTCAGGACATGGTGGTATTACTTTGGCGGTATTACGGTAACCCCACTGCTGACGGGGCGGCATTGCAGGGATTTTCAGATGCAGGCAAGGTTTCGGCCTATGCCCGTGAGGCGGTTGCCTGGGCAATCGATGCAGGCATCCTGAAGGGGTATAAGGATGAAACCCTGCGCCCGAGGGCAACGATCACCCGTGCTGAGATTGCAACGGTTCTGACGAGGCTACCGGATTTTGAATTCTGATCAGAGCATGAAAGCTTTGTTCTGCTGAAAAACGCATATCATAAAAAATATGAGCAGCTCTGTGCAGCAGCCGCAGACATACGGTCGCCCGATCAGATGAGGTCGGGCGACCGTTTCAGACATACATATGCATTGGCAGAAGGTTGATTTCATCGGGGGAATCCGCTATCATAAAGGGCAACAGGCAGGAAAGGAGCGCTGAGACCATGCAAAAACTGAAAGAGGACCTGCGTACGATCCGCAGTGAACTGCTGACCGGCCTTGGCTTTTCGGCGTTGGCACTGGTGTGGCTGGAACTGTGGCTTCACATCTGCCTGTTCGAAGGCATTTATGGTAAGATCATCTTTCCAATGCTTTTCGGTTGCGCGCTGGGCCTGCTGACCGGCACCCTGTGCCGGCTGCTGCCGCCAATCCCGGGACGGATCACAGCCGGGGTGCTGCTTGGGGCGGAAACAATCCTTGCGGGTGTGCAGCTGATCTATCACGAGGTGTTTGGTTCCCTGATGCAACTGTCCCTGGTGGGAATGGGCGGAGCAGTCTTTCAAAATTTTGGGGATGAGATCCTCTATGCCATGAGCAGAGTGCCATTGCAGCTGCTTGGACTCCTGCTGCCTCTGCTTGTAATGGGGATACTGCTCCTGCTGAAAAAGGCGCCGGGGTCCCGGCTGCGGCTCCGGATTGGCCTCGTGGGAATGTATGGAACAGTCCTTTGCCTGGCACTGGCCTTTTGCCTTGCGGTGTTGACCCATGGGGGTGAGGCCTCCGTCTGGCAGCTGCTGACAAGCCGCAGCACCCAGACAGATATCAGCTATGAAAATGCCGGTATGGTTGCCACCACCATCCACGAGCTTGCTGCCCGGATGGATCCCAGCACGGATCTGTCACTTTCCGGCAGCGTGATCGATACCTGCGATGCGGGTACTGTCTGGGACAGTGACCTCTACAATGTGCTGGAGCTTGATTTTACAGCACTGGCAAAGTCTACGGAGGATCAGACGCTGAAGCAGCTGGATGCCTATTTTGCCACCCGTGTCCCCACAGCGAAGAATGTATATACCGGGATGCTGGAGGGGTACAATCTGATCACAATCTGCGCTGAGTCCTTCAGCCCCTATCTGATCGATGAAACACTGACGCCGGCCTTGTACCGCCTGAGCAATCAGGGCATCCTCTTTGAGAACTATTATGGCTGCTTTCAAAGTGTTACCAGCAACGGGGAATACACCATGTGTACGGGCCTCTTTCCGGATATGCTCTGCACCCGTTCCGCCACCAGCTTTGAGGCTTCTGTGGGAAATTACCTGCCCTTCTGCCTTGGAAATGCACTGGGGAGTATGGGCTACAGTACCTGGGCCTACCATGGCAACATGGGGGAGTATTACTCCCGGAATCTGACACATCCAAACATGGGCTATACCTTCAAATCCGGAGACGATGGGCTGAATCTGCATATGACCCGGCCCGGAAGTGATCTGGAGCTGATGGAGCAGTCGGTGGCGGATTACCTGGCAGACTATACCGCAGACGGCACTCCTTTTCATGCCTACTATATGAGCTGGAGCGGGCACTACCAGTACAACTGGGATAATGCCATGAGCGAGAAAAACCGGGCAGTCGTGGAGAATACGGAGCTTTCCGAAACTGTACAGGCCTATATTGCCTGCAGTCTGGAGCTGGAGTACGCGCTGGAATATTTGCTGGAAGCACTTGAGGAAGCCGGTGCGGCAGACCGTACCGTCATTGTGCTGACCAACGACCACTATCCCTATGGGCTGGATGAAGTGCAGTACAACGAGTTGGCGGGTACAGAGGTGGATACCACATTTGAAATCTACCGGAATTCCCTGATCTGCTATATCCCGGATATGGAAGAGAGTATTCATGTCAGCAGCTATTGCTCCACAGAAGACATCCTGCCCACGCTTCTGAACCTTTTCGGAGTGGAGTATGATTCCCGGCTGCTGGCAGGCAGGGATATCCTGGCGGACTGCACGCATGTGGCAGTGCTGGCAGACCAGAGCTTTGTGACTGCGGATTTTCGCAGGAACAGCGCGGACGGAAGGGTAGAGCCTGCCGATACAGTTGACAGGTATGGCTATTCCGCAGACGACTATGTGGCGGAGATTGCAGACCGCTTTACCGTGTCGGCCGCCATCCTTAACAGCGACTACTATGCGCATGCTTTCGGGCAGGAGAAGCAGGAGGAGACAGCGCAGGAGACCACCGGATTCAGCGATATTACGGAATCAGCCCATAAGGCGGTGGTGCAGTATGTGGTGCGGGAAGGCCTCATGGACCCCGATTCTGATGAGGTCTTCGGCGGCGACCGGGCGGCAACGGCAGGGGAGCTCTGCAGTGCGCTTTACAGGATTGCAGGGAGTCCCACGGGGGATTTCAGTCAGGCAGAGGAGACAATCTGCAGCTCCGGGAGTGCCTTTTACGCGGCGGTATGCTGGGCATGGGATTCCGGCATCCTGCGGGAAGCGGATGGGATCACTGCCGATGCCACTGTGGATCATATTCAGGCAGCGGTGCTGCTCCTGCGATATGCCGAGCTCTGTGGCACAGTGCCGGAGGCAGATCCGGAAAAGATGGCGGCTCTGCTGGCGGAATATCCGGAGCTTGACGAGGAACAGGCGCAGGCCGTGATCTGGTCCTCTGATGAGTCTGTGATCAACAAGGACCGAAGCTACTTTATGGAGAACGAGGGGGTTCCCCTGACCAGGTTTCAGCTGGCAGCCTACATATCCTTCCTGTGCACGCATATATTAGGTGACATATAACACGATCCCCGGACGTGGCCCGAAAAAGTCGGCCACGTCCGGGGAATTTATATGACTGAAAACGCTGTGGAGAAGAGACCCGGAAGGCGCAAAATACGCAGGGAATCAGCAGGGGCTTAGGTGACCGGCGCCAGCTTCACGGCTTATGATTCCGCTCCCAGAAGTGGAATGGTAACAGTAATGGTAGTGCCCTTACCCGGCATACTCAGGACATCAAGCCTGCCATTCACCAGAAGCTGCAGACGGAGCCGGACATTGTTCATGCCTGTGTGCTGCTTGCCGTCATTCAGAACTGCTTCAAGGTCAAAGCCTATACCATTGTCCTGTATGGTGATCACATAGGCATCATCCAGATATTCTGTCCCAATATAGAGTCGGCCCTTTCCGGGAACTGCGCCACGACCGCGGATCCCATGCTTGATGGCGTTTTCTACCAGTGGCTGGATTGAGAGGGCGGGCACCATAAAATCCTCCTCATCCAGATCCAGCTCTACATCAAAAGCGTCCGGGAAGCGGGCCTGCTCCAGAAACAGATAGCTGTTTACCAGCTCCAGCTCCTCCCGGAAGGAGATCAGCTGCTCACGGTCGAGTACATTGATACTGCGCCGCAGGAACATGCTGAAGGAGTCAATGGCTTTTACAGCACGACCTGCATCCTCCTGACACAGGCTTCGGATCACAGCCAGTGAGTTGAACAGGAAATGCGGCTTGATCTGGCTGCGCATCAGGCTGAGCTGTGCCTGCTGCAGGTCCTGTGCCTGCTGCTCCAGAAGTGCCTGCTGCCGGATCAGCATCTGATTGCGCTTACGGTTCCTGCTGGAGGAGATGACCATAATGCCCATGCTGATGCCGATATTGGTAAAGGAGAAGCCGTAGAACTGCAGCTGCAGCAGGGCGGCTGCAGCGCACAGGATCAGCAGTGCAGATACCAGCGTTACAGAGCCGCGGTCCAGCTTCTTCAGGTTGGCAATGAAGATACCCAGAGGAAGCAGCAGGCAGGCAACGCCGCCACCCATGGCCACCACGATCAGGGGGCCGCGCACATAACGGTTTTGGTCAAAGGAATAATCCCAGCCTGTAAATTGACTGATGACCAGCAGTGCCAGCAGCACTGCCAGCGCTGAGATCAGCACCTGCCGTGTGTAACGCGGTATCTTGCCACCGGCCCGGTGTACCATATCCAGAAGCGCCTGCGCAACTGTCCCGACAAGTACATATTGGATGCCATAGAGCAGAAAGTTGCAGAGCCGTACCATGAAGGCGGCAGGTGTTCCGGCGCGGCCATCGAAAAACCACACACCGGAATCGACCAGAGTCAGGCCGGCACAGAGCCCCATCATGGCAATGGTAACCCTCTGCTGACGGTCCAGCTTTTTAAAGCCGAAAAAGGAGGAGTAGAGGATGAACAGGTAAAACACCGTGCAGCAAAGCTCTATCGTGATGAGAACGATCAGTTGGGTAGACAAGGTGGATCACAACCTTACTGGGGAATCACGGTTTGCCCCCGGGAATGTGCCATAATTGTAACATAATCTGGCGATAATAACAAGCCCGCAGAACAGCGATAGGCTGTTCTGCGGGAATTGCAGTTTCTATGTGGCAAACAGAATGGCCAGACTGTAAGCTCAGACCCAGGTGCCGTTGCGGAAGACAGGGACCACGGTGCCGTCCGGACGGATGCCGTCGATGGCAAGGTCATCGCTGCCGACCATAAAGTCCACATGTATGCAGCTGTCATTGACGCCCTTTTCCTGCGCTTCCTTCACAGTCATGTCGTTGCCGCCGGGGAGAACCTCCTTAAAGCCACAGCCCAGGGCCACATGACAGCAGGCGTTCTCATCAAACAGGGTGTTGTAGAAGAGGAAGCCACAACGGTTGACAGGGCTCTCCTTGGGTACCAGTGCAACCTCACCCAGCATGCAGCTGGTTTCGTCCATGGCGATCATCTGCTCCAGGGTTTCCTGCCCTTTTTCTGCCTTGCAGGAAACGGCTCTGCCATCCTTGAAGGTGATGGAGAAATTCTCGATCAGCTGGCTGTTCCAGCTCAGCGGCTTGGTGGAGACCAGTGTCCCCTCGCATTTTCCGGCCATGGGGGAATTAAAGATTTCCTCTGTGGGCATGTTCGGCACGTACCATACATGGTTCACAGGGTTTTCTTCCTTTGCACCGGCCCAGCGGCTGCCGGGGATCAGGTCCAGACTGAAATCGGTGCCATTTGCGCTGTGATAGCGGAGAGAGGTGAAATTCTGGCTGTTCAACCAGTCAGCCTTTGAGGTCAGCCGGTCAGTGTGTGCTTTCCATGTGGCGACAGGGTCGCTGTCGGCATCCACACGGACTGTCTTCAGGACGGCATCCCACAGAGCGGCCATAGCATCTGCCTCAGGCAGTTCGGGGAAGCATTTCTTTGCCCAGGCAGGGGAAGGAATGGCCACAATGCACCACTGATATTTGCCGTCGATGGTATCACGGATGGGCTTAGTGATTTTGGTGCGGGCTCGCATGACATTGCTGAGCTTCTGCGGATTGATCCCGGAGAGCACGTCCGGGTCAGAGGACTCAATGTAAATCCTGACGGCAAGATCATCAGCCATCTGCTGAACCTTTGCTACCTGCCAGGGCTTCATGTCACAGAGCTCGGTTTCGTCGGTATAGGTATAGACCAGACGTGTTTCCTCATCACAATCCCAGTCCATATAGACACGTTTTGCGCCGGCCTTGTAGCACTCCTCCATGACCATGCAGGCGAATTCGTGCTGGTCGACAGAGGCAAGAACGCTGACAACCTGACCCGGTTGTACGTTAGCGCCGGTGCCTACCACAAGCTGCGCGTATTTTTTCAGGAGTTCTTTGCTGATCTGCATATGTTTCAATCCTTTCGGTATAGTCTTTATGCTGTAACGGAACAAAGTCCGGAAAGCTATTATAGCATAGGCAGAAGCAGGCTGCAAGGGATTGTGTTTTCAACGTGAAGATACCGAAGAAGACAACGTTTGCGAATGAAGGACGCATGGGGATCGGAGCGCTGGTGGGCAAAGGGATCACGGAAAAGAAAAAGCTGCCGGCAGTACGGGTAACAAAAATGTTACAAAGTATAACGAAAAACACTTCCATTTTCGCGGGATCTGGGGTATAATATGGTAAAAAGGAGGGTCGGCTGAGCATGATTGACAGCGGATCCCTGAAAGGAGTCTTTACGATGCGGAAGACGATCAGCCTGATGCTTTGCTTCCTTCTTGCCCTGAGCCTTTTAAGTGCCTGTGGCGAGTCAGATAATGATAATTTCAATCTGGACACCTTTGGTTCGGCTGAGGTATCCCAGCAGGAGGATGACCCTGAACCGGAGGCAAGTCCGGCTACGGTCACGGATACAGAGACAACCCCTGCGGTAAGCAGCGGTGTTTATGTACCGGAGCTGGAGGAAGAGCAGAGCCCTGCTGTGACCCAGATGGTGGAAAAGGACGAGTCCGGTACCAGCGCAACGCCTGCGCCTACCAGTAAACCAATCTCCAACAGCACAGACAGTGGCAGCAGTGGAGGAAGTTCCACTCCTGCGCCCTCCACAAAGCCGACAACAACGCCCGGCGGTGGGACAAAGCCATCAGACAGTGATTCCGGTTCCTCCGGTGGGTCCGGCGGTTCCTCCGGTGGCAGTGCAACGCCGGCATCTGCAGTAGAGAAAGCGGCAGAGGAGAAATCCCTGCCTGACCAGACCGACGGTACAGTACAGTACGCGCTGGCAGATATTGACGGAGACGGAAGCTCTGAGCTTCTGGTCCGCTATCCCAGTTCAACCGGAACCAGAGAGGTCATCTGCACCTACGATGCCGACGGGAACCTTACCGTAACCGGAAACGGTCTTTACGGCGGCACCTATTACGATAACGGCAGCGTTGTGACCGGCGCGTCGGATCCGCAGGGCTACAGTAGTGGGGTGCTGTCTCCATACAGCATCTATGTGAATGACGGCGGCAATTACTACAAGAGCGTTACGGTCGCCGGCTGGAACAGCGAACTGTCCTCAACAGAGGATGGGGAGAATACCTTCCCGGATTATATTGATGAGGATGGCAACGGCCATGTGTATATGATCTATGGCGCCGGCGGCGACGGTGCCGAAATTGTGGATGACGCCGAATACTTCAGCTGGTATGCTGCCATTATGGGTGACGCCCAGCCTGTCAGCATCAGCTATACCACCGTGGGCTGAGCATAGTACAAAAAGCATCAGAAGTGAAAAGCCGGAGTGCGAATGCGCTCCGGCTTTTTGTACAGAAGATCAAAATGGAAGAAATGCGCGGATCACTGCGAATATCAGCGCCGGCAACAGGTTTGCAACCCGAATCTTTTTACCCCAGACCAGGTTGAGACCCACACAAAAAATCAGGATTGAGCCGACCAGTGAGAGATTTGCCAGTGCCGCGTCTGTCATGATCGGCTGGATCAGTCGGGCCAGCAGCGTCATGGTCCCCTCTACCAGAAAGACGGGGATTGCGGAAAAGGCGGCACCCTTACCCAGCGAGCAGGTCATGATAAGGATAATGATCAGATCCAGCACGGACTTTACGGCCAGAATGCTGTAATTGCCCAGAATGCCATCCTGAATTGAGCCAATGATCGCCATGGCTCCGATGCATACGGTCAGGGAGGCGGTGACGAAGGCATCCACAAAGGTTTTATCTCTGGCATTACCGGTTTTCAGCTTCAGCCATTCCCCGAAACGCTCAAACCAGCCTTCAATATTCAGCAGCTCACCGATCAGGGCACCAAGGGCCATGCAGATGACGACCAGCATGGAGCTTCCGGAGGAGAGTGCGCCGTCTGTAATGGTCAGCATGCCTGAAAGAGCACCGGCCATGCCGATAAAGAGAACACTGATACCGTTTGCCATATTCAGGGTATCCTGTACTCTGGGACTGAGACGGGTACCAAAAAGCTTTCCGCCGATGCCGCCTGCCACGATCGCGGCGGTATTGATGAGGGTTCCAAGTCCAATCATAGTATTGCAGCAGCTCCGGCTTAAACGAAATCGTAGGACTGCATGGTGTCGGGCGTGCGGTACTCATGCTTTTCGTAATAGCCGATCAGGTTTTTGTCTTCGTCCCGAAGCGCAACCATATAGACATCCCGGTTGTGCTTCATGTTATGATGGGTGAAAATGATGTTGTTTTCGGGACTTTTCGCAAACCAGTCTACCACCTGGCGGATCAGACTGACAGACGCGGAGCTGTGGCAGTCCAGTACACTGCAGCCGACCAGATTGGCGCCGCCGTATTTCTCATAATTGATAACAGCAGCGGGATTCATATAGATGATGGTATGCTGGAGGTCACAGAGTACGATGGGGGCCCGGTCCTGGTCCAGGACGCTTTGAAAGAAAACAGAGAGTTCCATGATAATACCTGCGCTTTCCGGATAATTTGCTTCAATGTCCAGACTATTATAGCGAACTGTCTGAAAAATGTCTACCGAAAACCATTGCATGTATGCGGAAATCCGTTGGGGTGGGAATTGACACCACTGACAAACCTGCTATAATGGGACTGTAAATTTATTGTAAGGAGAGAACAAACCATGAAGAAGCTTTCCGTGAAAACCATCGTTGCCATTGGCATTGGTGCTGCCCTGTTCTTTGTACTGGGCCGTTTCGTAGCAATCCCCAGTGGTATTCCGGATACCAACATCTCCATCCAGTATGGACTTCTTGCCTTTATCGCTGCGGTGTTTGGCCCTGTTGCCGGCATCCTGTCCGGCCTGATCGGCCATTTCTTTATTGACTTCAGCTATGGCTGGGGTGTCTGGTGGAGCTGGGTCATCGCCTCAGCCTGCTTCGGCGGGATTATGGGTACGATTGCCAGGTTCCTCAAGATTGATGAAGGGGAATTTGGTAAAAAGGATATCCTGAGCTTTAACGCAGTGCAGGTGATTGCCCATCTGGCATGCTGGGCGGTGATTGCACCGGTACTGGATATTACGATGTATGCAGAGCCTGCCAATAAGGTTTTTGTACAGGGACTTGTCAGCGCAGGCATCAATATCGTTGCAACTGCTGTTGTGGGTACGCTGCTGTGCCTGGCCTATGCCGCGGCAAGACCCAAGAAGGGCAGTCTGAAAGAAGAAGACTGAGCAATTGTATAGGGCTTCCGGGACGGCAGATGGTTTTCTGCCGTCCTGCTTTTGTTTTTCGCCGCTTTGTGATACAATCTAAAGCATGATGATCTGAGCGGGAGGGGATGCGAAGATGAAGCATGATGCGCATGCAGAAAAAGAGCCAATCCTGAAATTTGAACATTTTGGTTTTCAATATAATGCACAGCAGGCACCAACCCTGTACGATATCTGTCTTGAGGTCCACAAGGGTGAGCGGATCCTGATCGCGGGACCGTCGGGCTGTGGAAAATCCACACTGATCCACTGCATGAACGGGCTGATCCCTTTTTCCTATAAAGGGGAAAGCACGGGCCTTATGACGATTGCCGGACAGGAGGCAAAAAAACTGAGTCTGCACAAAATTTCCCGTACTGTTGGGACTGTGCTTCAGGACTCTGATGGCCAGTTTGTGGGGATGACAGTAGCGGAGGATATTGCTTTTGCGCTTGAAAATGACTGCATCAGGGATCCGCAGCTCCATGACCGGGTACAGGCGGTTGCGCAGCTTGTGAACCTGCAGGACTTTTTATCCCATGCGCCCGGAGACCTGTCCGGTGGTCAGAAACAGCGGGTCTCCATGGCAGGAATCCTGGTGGATGATGTGGATGTACTGCTTTTTGATGAACCTCTGGCCAATCTGGACCCCGCCACGGGCAAACAGGCGATCGAACTGATCGAACAACTGCAGAAGGAGACCGGCGCTGCGGTGATCATCGTGGAGCATCGGCTGGAGGATGTACTTCACCGGCATGTGGACCGGGTAGTGGTGATGCAGGCGGGGCACATCCTGTCGAACACGTCAGCCGATGAATTGCTGGCTACAGAGATCCTGTCCGAATGCGGGATCCGTGAGCCGCTCTATGTGACTGCCCTGAAGTATGCCGGTGTGACACTGACACCGGAAATGCTGCCTGCCAGCCTGCAGACCATCCGTCTTTCAGAGGCTCAGAAGCAGCAGGTACGTGACTGGTTCCATACAGTTCCTGCAGCCGGACCGGCGGCTGAAAGACCGGTACTGCTGGAGACACAGCACTTGGAGTTTGCTTACAGTAATGGTCACCGTGCGCTGGAGGATATTTCCCTGAAGCTCCGCGAAGGGGAATTACTGGCAATCGTAGGTACAAATGGCGCCGGAAAATCCACCTTTGCCAAAGCCGTCTGCGGCTTTGAACAGCCGCAGCAGGGTGTACTGAAACTCCACGGAGAGGACATGACGGGGCAATCTATTAAGGAACGCGCCGACCATATCGGCTATGTTATGCAGAATCCCAATCAGATGATCTGCAAGGTTATGATCTTTGATGAGGTTGCCATGGGGCTGCGGACCCGGAACGTGCCGGAGGAGGAGATCAGACCGCGGGTGGAACAGGCACTGAAGGTATGTGGCCTCTGGCCCTTCCGAAACTGGCCGGTTGGTGCCCTGAGCTTTGGCCAGAAAAAGCGTGTTACCATAGCCTCTATCCTTGTGCTGGAGCCGGAGCTGATCATTCTGGACGAGCCGACTGCCGGGCAGGACTACCGCCATTATACCGAGATCATGGAATTTCTGACGGAGCTGAACCGGCATGGGATCACCATCGCCATGATCACACATGATATGCACCTGATGCTGGAATACGCGCACAGGGTGGTAGTGTTCTCACATGGCAGGATCATTGCGGATGATACCGGGGCAAATATCCTGACAGATCAGGAAATTGTCGACCGTGCCAGCCTGAAGGAGACCAGCCTCTATGCACTGGCCATGCTCTGCGGCCTCAGCAGACAGGAATCCCGTGACTTTGTACAGCGCTTTATCGATCACGAACGGGAGGTTTGCCGCAGATGAGAAATATTTTCAACTATATTGAGCGGGAATCGCCGATCCATGATCTGACAGGCGCAACAAAATTTTTGTGTCTGCTCCTGTGGAGTTTTGCTGCTATGTGCACCTATGATACCCGAATGCTGGCCGTGCTGGCGGTTGCGAGCTTTGTGCTGCTGCGCGTTTCAAAAATTCATCTGCGGGATATCTCCTTTATGCTGGGCTTTACAGGCGCCTTTATGGCCATGAATACGGTGCTGGTCTATGTTTTTTCACCGCAGCATGGCGTGTCCATTTATGGAAGCTGTCATTATCTCTTCGGCCTTTCTGGGCATTATGCCCCTACGCAGGAGCAGCTGTTCTACCATCTCAATTATATTCTCAAATATCTTGCGACGATCCCAATCGTACTGCTCTTTATCTGTACCACCAACCCCAGTGAATTTGCAGCGTCACTCAATAAGCTTGGGATTGGCTACTCCGTTTCCTACTCGGTAGCGCTGGCATTGCGTTATATCCCGGATGTGCAGCGGGAATTTCATGAAATTTCACAGGCACAGCAGGCAAGGGGAATTGAGATGAGCAAAAAAGCCAGCCCGCTGCAACGGCTGAAAAGTGCCAGTGCGATCCTGATCCCTTTGATCCTTTCCAGTATGGACCGGATCGAGATCGTGTCCAATGCTATGGAGCTGCGTGGCTTCGGGCGGAAAAAGAAGCGCACCTGGTATATGGGGCGCAGCTTCCGGGCGGCGGATGTGCTCTGTATCGTAGTCTGCTGCCTGCTGGTGGCAGTGTCATTATGGCTGAATCACATCAATGGCGGCCGCTTCTGGAATCCCTTCCTGTGATCAGAGTGTCCCGGTCTGTGTGCTTGCAGACCGGGACTTTCTATTATATAATAGTGCATGAAGATGAACGTAAGGCCGTTATGGAGGTAAGCGCATGGAGCCGATACAGAGGATGCAGGAACTGATAGCGCAGCTGAATGCTGCGTCAGAGGCATATTACGGTGGCCGTGAGGAGCTCATGACCAATTTTGAATGGGACGCGGCCTTCGACGAACTGACCCTGCTGGAGCAGCAGACCGGGCAGATCCTGCCGGACAGCCCTACGCAACAGGTCAGCGGTTCTGAAGAAACAGCAGGCGAAAAGGAAGCGCACGAATTTCCTGCGCTGTCCCTGGCAAAGACAAAAAAGCTGGAGGAGCTGCAGAAATGGGCAGGGGAACTGCCGGTCTGGCTCAGCTGGAAGCTTGACGGACTGACACTGGTGGCAACCTATGACGGTGGCAGCCTGACAAGACTGCTGACACGTGGTAATGGGACTGTTGGCAACAACATTACCTACCTGAAGGACGCGATCCGTGGTCTCCCGACTGCCATCGACTATACAGGCCATCTGGTAGTACGGGGCGAGGCTGCCATCTCCTACCCGGATTTTGAAGCGATCAATAACGGACTCGGCGATGATGATGAAAAGTACGCCAATCCCAGAAACCTGGCCTCCGGTACGCTGGCACTGGATGCAAAGCATATTGACAGAGTCCGGGAGCGCTGCCTCAGCTTCAATGCCTTTACGCTGGTCTATCTGGAGGAAGTGATCACCTCCTGGGGGCAGCGGATGGATTTCCTGGACCGGCTTGGCTTTACTACAGTGGAACGGGAGCTGACAGATGCTGCCGGTCTTCCGGCGGTCGTTGCGCGCTGGACCCATAAGGTCGAAAACGGAGAGATGCAGCTACCGGTGGATGGTCTTGTGCTGGCCTATGACGATACGGTCTACGCGGCAGGTGGCAGTGTGACCGGACACCATGCGACCCGTGCAGGCTATGCCTTTAAGTGGGAGGATACCGCGGCAGAGACAGTGCTCCGTTATATTGAATGGAGCTGTGCGGCCTCGGTCATTACGCCTGTGGCTGTATTTGAACCGGTACAGCTGGAGGGAACTACGGTATCCAGAGCCTCGCTTTGCAACCTCAGCGAACTGGAGCGGCTGGGCATTGGAGCGGACGGGAAGACCTGCCTGTCCGTCATCAAGGCCAACAAGATCATTCCCAAGGTGGTGGCAGTGACGAAGCGGGAGGGAAACTGCAGCATCCCGGATATCTGTCCGGTCTGCGGTGCCGCTACACGGGTCTTCGAGAGCGAAAGCGGAACAAAAACACTGCGCTGCACTAACCCGCGCTGCCCTGCAAAGAATCTGAAAAAATTCCAGAGATTTGTCAGTAAGGCCGGCATGGACATAGATGGGCTTTCCATCGAAACGTTGCGTGATTTTGTCAACCTGCAGCTGATCCACGACTTTCCGGATATCTGGTCTCTGGATGCGCATGCCGATACGATCCGTACGATGGATGGCTATGGAGAGAAATCCTGTATGAATCTGCTGGCAGCCATTGAAAAAAGCCGCCACTGTCATCCGGTAAATCTGATTTATGCGCTGAGTATCCCGCTGATCGGTGTGGACGCGGCAAAACGTGTTATAGCGGCCTGTGGCTGGAAGGGCTTCCTTGAACGGCTGGAGAATGAAACGGGCTTTGAGGATATTGACGGCATCGGCGGTGAGCGCTCCGGAAGTGTGAAGGAATGGTATGCGGAGCCTGAAAACAGGGCAATGCTCAGCCGCCTCCTTGAAATTCTGCAGGTGGAGCAGGTAGAGGCGAAGCGGACTGCAGGCGGGAGCTGTGCCGGAGTGACCTTCTGTATCACCGGAGATGTACATATCTTCAAAAATCGTGATGCCTTTAAGGCCTATGTGGAGGCACAGGGTGGCAAGGTTACCGGCAGTGTTTCCGGAAAGACAAATTATCTGGTAAACAATGATGTGACATCTACCTCCTCCAAAAATAAAAAGGCCCGGGAGCTGGAAATTCCAATCCTTTCGGAAGAGCATTTTATCGCGCTCTTTGGCGGGCCGGAGACGTAAACGGCAGAAGTACCGGCCTGTCATAGGACGGCAGACTATTGCATTACTCCTTAATTTGTGCTATCATTCAAAATGTGTATACACATCATTCCGGCTTTTTCGGCTTTTTCGGCTTTTTGGCTTTCCTGATTTTCGTATGCAAGTCAATCCTGCAAATCCGACAATCCCGGCACAACCCTACCAAGATAAAGGACTGAAAGTATGAACAAGCTGAAACAGACAATTGCTGAAAATGGCGGATTCAAACACTGGTTTGTCAATGTGTTCTGGTACCATTACCGCTGGCCGTTGCTGATCGCCGTCGTGATCGTAGGAATTGTGGGCTTTATCACCTGGGACGCACTCCGGCAGGAGCGCTATGACACGACCGTGGTGCTGGCTACAGATTACTATGTTGACGACGAGAACCTGACCGCACTGGAGGAGCTTTTCGAAGGCTGCACAGAGGATTATGACGGCAATGGTAAGGTCAATGTATGCGTGATCAACCTCTTTGTAGGCAATACAGAGGTCGGACGCCAGAATCAGGAGCGGATGTACCTCTATATGACTCAGGATGATGTAGCACTGTTTCTGATGAGCGAGGATGTGGCTGAGGCGTATACGAATCCGCAGCTGGAATATTTTGTGGATCCGCTGGAGGACTATGATCTGCCCTGTGATGAGGATAACGAGGTCTGTTATACCCTTACGGGCAACTCCCTGCTGGAATCCTGCGGGATCACATCTGTAGCGGCAGCGCTGATGGACCATGGTGCCGGCTCTGAAGCAAGAAATGCGGTGGAGGCCGCCTGCGCAATGCTGAATGCGCTGATCAACGTCGAAAAAAATTAACCTTTCATGTAAGTAATGCGGGGTGCTGTGTGGCCACAGCATCCCGTTTCCCATAAAGGAGTGGTGTGATGAAAAACATCCTCAAAACCCTGCATTCCGGGGTCCGGAAAAAGTCTGATCAGGCAACCCGGGTGCTGCTTGGCTTCTTCCTGATCGTGATCCTGCTTGGGACAGTACTGCTGGCGCTTCCGGTATCCTCAAGATCCGGAGAAGGCTGTGGCTTTATGACGGCGCTGTTTACGGCAACCTCGGCGACCTGTGTTACAGGCCTGTCCACTGTGGATACCTATACCCAGTGGTCCGGCTTTGGCCAGGTAGTGCTTCTGCTGCTGATCCAGGTGGGGGGACTGGGCTATATGGCCTTTGTGTCCATTTTTTATTATGCCCTCCGTCGCCGCATCGGCCTGCGTGAACGGCTGATCCTGCAGCAGGCCATGGCACTGAATGAACTTGATGGTGTAGTCCGGCTACTGCGGATCATGCTCATCGGCACCTTCCTGACGGAAGGAATCGGTGCGCTGATCCTGACGGTCCGCTTCGCAATGCTGTATCCCTTTGGAAAAGCGCTGTGGATGGGAGTCTTCCATTCAATCTCAGCCTACTGCAACGGCGGGTTTGATCTGATGGGCTTTATGACCCCGGGCTCCAGCCTGACAGCCTGGTCAGGGGATTATGTGGTGATGCTGACACTGTCGGCAGTGATCATCATCGGAGGCCTCGGCTTCTTTGTATGGAATGATCTTCTGATGCACAGGCAGTGGAAGCAGTTGCGCCGGTTGTCGGTCTATACAAAGCTGGTGCTCGTGTTTACGGCAGTGCTGGTTTTCGGCGGTATGGCGGCGATCGCTGCGGTGGAGTGGAATAATCCCGAAACCCTCGGTACAATGTCCGTTGGCGGCAAGCTGCTGGCTGCCTTCTTTCAGTCAGTGACCACCCGTACAGCCGGCTTCTTCGCTGTAGATCAGGGGGCCCTGACCGGCAGTGGCAAGCTGATCTCTATTCTGCTGATGTTTGTGGGTGGCTCTGCCGGGTCCACTGCCGGAGGGATCAAGACTGTGTCAGTCGGGATCATCCTGCTGATGGCCGTAAAGGTGATGAGGAACCGCCGTGATCTGGTGGTGTTTGGCCGCAAAATCCCACAGGAGCAGATCAACAGTGCTGTATCGGTGGCTGCTCTGGTGGTATTTCTGGGGCTGCTCGGCGGAGTCGTTCTCTCGGCTACCAATGGCCTGCCGTTGGGTGACTGCCTGTACGAGTCGGTCTCGGCCGTCTGTACAGTGGGACTTTCGACCGGAATTACGGCAGAGCTTAACCTGCTGTCCCGCCTGATCCTGATCGTCTTTATGATCTTTGGACGGGTAGGGATCATGACTATCAGCTTTGCGTTTATGACGAGAATCCCGTCGGAAAATATAATCCGGCGTCCTGAAACCCGCATTCTGCTGGGTTAATATTAATCACAAGGAGCTGCTGCTATGAATACTTATATGGTGATCGGTCTGGGACGCTTTGGCTCCGCCGTAGCGGAAACCCTGTATAATAATGGGAACGAAGTGATCGTACTTGACAGCGATGAGGAGCATGTATCGCATCTGACCGGCCATTCCACGCATCAGGCTATCGGGGATGCCAGGGAGCCGGAGGTACTGCGTGCGGCCGGCGCAGCGGAGTGCAGCACGGCGATTGTGGCCATTGGTGAGGACCTGGCTTCGAATGTGCTCATAACCATGAACCTCAAGGAGCTTGGTGTACCTTATGTGGTATCTAAGGCCAGAGATGACCAGTACCGCAAGGTGCTGGAGCGAGTAGGTGCCGATAAGGTGATCATTCCGGAGCGTGAGTCCGGAATCCGAATGGCTAACAGCCTGATGTCCGGCTCTTTTATGGACTATATCGAACTATCTGAAGCGTATGGGATTGCGGAGATCCGTGCACCGAAAGCCTGGGCAGGAAAGACACTGAAGGACCTGAACGTCCGTCAGAGGTATAAGGTCAGTGTGCTTGCCCTGAAGGACGAAAAATCGGGTGAAATTGTCATAACGCCCGGTGCGTCAGATGTGGTTAAGGCTGGCAGTAATCTGATGATCATGGGTGAAAGTGAAGCGCTGACCCGGCTTCAGCTGCTATGATGGAGTATATCACAAGCAGGCAGAACAGCCTGATGCAGCGGATCGTAAAGCTGCAGACCAGCCGGAAGCTCCGCACACAGGAACAGGTATTTGTGGGAGACGGCACCAAGCTGCTGGAAGAGGCGGTAAAGTGGGCTCCGGAGCTGCTGGAGGCTGTTGTTGTACAGGAGGGAGTGCGCTGTCCGGAGCTGCCGGCCAGAGTCCGTGCCGTTCAGGTTCCGCGTCAGCTGATGGAACAGATCAGCCGCATGGATGCCCCGGAGGGGGCCCTCTTCCTCTGCCGTATGCCGGAGCCGGCAGTGCCGAGGCTGGTGCCGGGCAGCCTGATCCTGGATGGGATCCAGGATCCCGGGAATGTTGGTACGATCCTCCGTACAGCGGACGCCATGGATGTGCCGGTTTTTCTGACGGACGGCTGCGCGGATCCCTGGAATCCCAAGACGGTCCGGGCGACCATGGGCGCGATCTTCCGTACGCCACCCTGTCGGATATCCCATGAGCTGCTGGTGGAGCAGTGCCGAAGCGCAGGTATCCCACTTCTGGCGGCAGCTTTGTCTGTTCAGGCCTGTGATCTCAGACAGGCTGACCTGAAGTGTGCGGCAGTGATCGTTGGCAGCGAGGGCAGTGGAGTCAGCAGCTATCTGCTTGAGGCATCAGACGGGCAGATCATCATCCCGATGCATCCGCGCTGCGAGTCCCTGAACGCGGCAGTTGCAGCGGCAATCCTGCTATGGGAGCTGAGTGCGCTGTAAATAAAAACGGCATAAGATGCCGGAAGAAGTCCTGCGGAAAGGAGGCATATTATGACAGAACTGATTTACTGGCTGTGGCTTTCCGAGCTGAAAGGGATCGGACCGCGGTCCTGTGAAAAGCTGCTGTCTGTCTGCGGATCGCCGCAGGCGCTGTGGCAGCTGAAGCCAGGTGAAGTGCCTCCGGCAGAGGGCATCACCCAGAAGGAGCTCGCTGCGCTCTCGGATAAGTCAATGGAGCGGGCGGAGAAAATTCTGGCAGAATGTGCCCGGCAGGATATCCATGTGATATCCATGGAGCATGCCGAATACCCGGAACGGCTGCGGGAGATCGCAACTGCCCCACCGGTGCTCTATTACCGGGGAACACTGCTGCCCTTTGACGAATTGCCTGCGATTGCGATCGTAGGCTCACGGAATGCCAGCGCGGCAGGGCTGGATACGGCAGAACGCCTTGGCTGGGAAATTGCGTCCTGCGGTGGCACCGTGGTATCCGGTGCGGCAAAGGGGATTGACAGCCGTGCGCTGGAGGGTGCCCTGCTGACAGGACGGCCGACGGCTGCGGTGCTGGGCAACGGCCTGGACATTGTCTATCCCAAAGAAGCAAAGCCACTGTATCATGCGATTGCGGATCATGGCTGCCTGATCAGTGAATATCCGCCGGGTACGAAACCATATCCCGGGAATTTTCCACGGCGCAACCGCATTATGAGTGGGCTCAGTATGGGCCTTCTGGTGGTGGAGGCAGCGAAAAAAAGCGGAACCCTGATCACGGTGGACTACGCTCTGGAACAGGGGCGTGATGTTTATGCTGTTCCGGGCAGTGTTGGGCTCGACAGCTGTGAGGGCAGTAATCGGCTGCTGCAGGAGGGCGCCGGCGTTGCGCTGTCAGGCTGGGATGTACTCCGGAGCTATGAATTTCAGTATCCGGACCTGATCACACGAAGGATCACACCGATGCCCGCACATGAAAGACATACTGTGGAAGGTACTGAAAGACGTAAAAAAACCGAAAAAAAGGGAAAAGATACCGCGGAAAGCGAAAAAAATGCGAAGAACCTCATTGACAATACAAAAAATACTGTTTATATTGACCTACAGCAGCTTAAAACAAAGCTGAACCCGGAGGAATACGCGATCGCTGAAGCCATAGGCACAGGGATCCGCCATGTAGACGAGCTTATCGAGGCGACTACCATGCCGCCGGCAAAGGTTCTGGCTACCCTGACCCTTATGGAGGTCAGGGGACTTGTCAGACAGCATCCGGGAAAGCTTTTTTCACTGAAATCATAAATCAATCGGAGGAAGATCAATGGCCAAAGCAGAGAACCTTGTCATCGTCGAGTCACCGGCGAAGGCGAAGACCATTGGTAAATATCTTGGACCCAAGTATGAAGTAAAGGCCTGTATGGGCCATCTGCGTGATCTGCCCAAGAGCAGGATTGGCGTGGATATCGAGAACGATTTTGAGCCCCAGTATATTGCCATGCGCGGCAAAGAAGCACTGATCAGGGAACTGAAGCAGGCGGCGGCTGCCAGCAAATGCGTTTATCTGGCAACTGACCCTGACCGGGAGGGAGAAGCCATTTCCTGGCATCTCCGCTATCTCCTGAATCTTGAGGATAAGCCAACCTATCGCGTTACTTTCAATGAGATCACAAAAAATGTGGTGAATTCCAGCATTCAGGCGCCCCGGGACATCGATCAGAATCTGGTGGATGCGCAGCAGGCACGCCGGATCCTGGACCGGATCGTGGGCTATCAGCTGTCACCCCTGCTGTGGAAAAAGGTACGGCGTGGCCTGTCGGCAGGCCGTGTGCAGTCCGTAGCGACCCGTATGGTTGTGGACCGTGAGGAGGAGATCCGGGCTTTTATCCCGCAGGAATACTGGAGCATTGATGTGGAGCTGGAGCGCATTGAGATGCCCGGTAGCTTTACGGCACGTTATCATGGAGAGGATAAAAAGCGCGAGCTTCACAACGAGCAGGAGGTACGGGAGATCCTTTCGGACATCACAACGCACCCCTTCCATGTTGCGGCGGTCAGACGTACCGAGAAAAAGCGCAGCCCGGCTCCACCCTTTATCACTTCCACGCTGCAGCAGGAGGCATCCCGGAAGCTGGGTATGACGCCTCGCCGTACGATGTCCATTGCACAGCAGCTATACGAGGGCGTCGAGGTTGCAGGTGAGGGGACTGTCGGTCTGATCACCTATATGAGAACCGACTCCCTACGACTTTCAGATGAAGCACTGTCTGCCGTCGGTGGCTACATCAGCGGGCATTTCGGTGCCGACTATTATGACGGACCCCGGCGCTATAAGACGAAAAATGCTGCCCAGGATGCCCATGAAGCCATCCGCCCCAGCAATGTAAATCTGGAGCCTGCAGCCATCCGGTCCAGTCTGACGCCGGACCAGTATAAGCTTTATCGCCTGATCTGGAGCCGATTTGTGGCCTGCCAGATGACCAACGCTGTCTACGACACGCTGACCATCGATTCAGTGTCTGCCGGTCATATCTTCCGTGCCAATCATCAGAGCATCCGGTTCCAGGGCTTTCTGGCCGTATATGAAGAGGGCCGTGACGATGAAAATGAGGAGGTCCAGAGACCGCTGCCTAATCTTCAGGAGGGCGAAAGCCTGCTTCTGGGTAGTACAGATCAGCAGCAGCACTTTACCCAGCCTCCGGCCCGCTATACCGAGGCAACCCTGGTAAAGGCTATGGAAGAAAAAGGGGTCGGCCGGCCCAGTACCTATGCGACGACCGTGTCCACGATCCTTGATCGTGAATATGTCATCAAACAGGATAAGCGTCTGTCGCCCACGCCTCTGGGGGAAACAGTCACCGCGATCATGAAGGAACGCTTTACTGATGTGATCGAGATTGCCTTTACTGCCCATATGGAGGAACAGCTTGACCGGGTGGAAGAGGGCGCGATCTACTGGAAGCAGGTACTTCGGGACTTTTATGGCAACTTTGCCAGAGAGCTGGAGGCGGCTGAGGATATGCCCCGGATCAAGGTGCCGGACGAAGAAACGGACGAAATCTGCGAGGTATGTGGCAGGAATATGGTGATCAAGAGCGGGCGCTTTGGTCGCTTTCTGGCCTGCCCCGGCTTCCCGGAGTGCACAAACACTAAACCGCTTGCAGAGCATATGCCGGGCCGCTGTCCGCAATGCGGAGCCGGTATGCTGAAACGAAAGAGCCAGCGTGGCTATGCCTACTATGCCTGTGAAAAAGGCAAGGAGTGCGGCTTCATGTCCTGGGAGGTTCCTACGGCGGATGATTGTCCGGAGTGTGGCCAGACCATGTTTAAAAAGGCAGGTAAGGGTCAGAAGAAGAACTTCTGTATCAACGAGAACTGTAAGAATTTTACACCGGAGGAGCTGCGTGGCGGCTACCGCAGGAAGACTGCTGCAAAGACCGAAAACGGAGCGGAAGAGACTACGGCAGCGGCTGAGACCGAAAAGACTGCCACTGGGAAGAAGACAACCGCGAAAAAGACCACGACTGCCAAAAAGACAACCACGGCAAAGAAGACTGCGACTACCCGGAAGACGACGGCGGCAAAGAAGACCACGACTGCAAAAAAGACGACGGCGGCAAAGAAGACGACGGCGGCAAAGAAGACGACGGCGGCAAAGAAGACTGCAACTACCAAAAAGACAGCTGCGGCAAAGAAAACGGAGGAGACGCCTGATAATGTATGATGTTACGGTTGTCGGCGCAGGACTCGCCGGCAGTGAAGCGGCCTGGCAGCTTGCACGTATGGGCCTGAAGGTGCGACTGATCGAAATGAAGCCTGATAAGCTTACGCCTGCACACCATGCCCCAAACCTGTACGGAGAACTGGTATGCTCTAATTCCCTGCGGGGCGACAGCCTTGCCAATGCCATCGGCCTTCTGAAGGAGGAGCTGCGGCACCTTGACAGTCTGATCATGCGCTGCGCGGAGGAAAACCGCGTGGAGGCGGGTGGCGCACTTGCGGTTGACCGTGTCGCATTTGCAAGTGCCATTACGCAGGCTGTGGAAGGGCATGAAAATATTGAGGTGGAGCACCGGGAACTGACCGAGCTCCCGGACGGACCGGCGATCATTGCCACCGGTCCGCTGACCTCTGACTCGCTGGCGGAGTCCATCCGGTGCTTTTTCGGAGGTTCAGAGGGACTGAATTTCTACGATGCGGCTGCACCGCTGGTGAGCTATGAGTCGCTTGATATGGACCACTGCTGGTTTGCTTCGCGCTATGACAAGGGCACCGCGGATTACATCAACTGTGCTATGGACGAGCAGGAATACCTGAATTTTGTCCGGGAGCTGGCAAATGCGGCTCAGGCGGAGGTCCATGGCTTTGAGGATAATAAAGTGTTTGACGGCTGTATGCCGGTAGAGGTTATGGCCCGCCGCGGGACTGACACCCTGCGCTATGGGCCGCTGAAGCCCGTAGGGCTGAAGGACCCCAAAACCGGCAGGGAGCCCTATGCTGTGGTGCAGCTGCGCAAGGATAACAGACAGGGCAGCATTTACAATATTGTGGGCTTCCAGACGCATCTGAAATGGCCGGAGCAGAAACGTGTGTTCTCCATGATCCCGGCCCTTCGCAATGCGGAGTACCTGCGCTACGGTGTAATGCACCGCAACACCTTCCTGGATTCGCCCAGACTTCTGGACCGCTACTACTGTGCCAGACGGAAGCCGGAGATTGCCTTTGCCGGGCAGATGACCGGTGTGGAGGGCTATATCGAATCCACCGCCTCCGGTATGCTTTCGGCACTGGAGATGGGCAGGCGTATCCGGGGACTTGCGCCACTGGATTTTCCAACCTGGACAGCGATCGGCGCGCTGGCAGGTTATATCAGCAATGAGAGTGTGGTAAAATTCCAACCGATGAATGTGAATTTTGGCATTATCGACCAGCTGAACTACAAATTTAAGGGGAAGAAGCACGACCGCTATCTGGAGGTAAGCAGACGATCCCTGGCAACCATTGACGAGATCAGGAACCGCCTGTAGGGCGGCGAAAGGAGCAGCATATGAAGATCATTGTTGACGCAATGGGCGGCGATAACGCCCCTAAGGCCCCGGTTATGGGTGCGATCGATGCAGCAAAAAAGCTTGGGGTAGAGATCATTCTTGTAGGCCAGACGGAGGCAATCCTGCAGTGTCTGAAGGAGGAAGGAATCGATACCCTGCCGGAGGGCGTGGAGATCGCCTTTGCTTCCGAGGTTGTTACCATGTGTGACAAGCCTGCTGCTGTATTGAAATCCCGCCCGGATTCCTCCATGGTGGTAGGGGCAAGACTGCTGGCAAGAGGCGAAGGCAGTGCCTTTGTCTCAGCGGGTAATACCGGAGCACTGCTGACTGTGGCGACACTGGTGGCAAAACGGATCAAAGGGATCCGACGTGCTGCTGTTAGCCCTGTTATGCCGACCGAGACCGGCAAGTGCGTGATCGTAGATGCCGGTGCCAATACAGACTGTGGCCCGGAGTACCTGCTGCAGTTTGGCTATATGGGAGCCTTTTATGCCGAACGCTATCTTGGGATTAAAAACCCCAGGGTTGGTCTTCTGAACAACGGCACAGAGGAAACCAAGGGTATGGAGCTTCAGCAGGGGGCCTTTGCGCTGTTAAAGGAGGCTGGAGAGAACGGGTATCTGAATTTCGTTGGCAATGTGGAGGCGAGAGCGGTACCTGCAGGAGCCTGCGATGTGATCGTCTGTGACGGCTTCTCTGGAAATGTGCTGCTGAAGACGCTGGAGGGCACGGCAATCTTCCTTGGTCACAAGCTCAAGGAAGTGTTCAAAACATCCCTGAAGACAAAGATCGGCTATCTGCTGGTGCAGAAGGAATTTGACGGCTTCAAAAAGCTGCTGGATTCCCGTGAGGTAGGCGGCTCCATGTTCCTGGGCATCACGAAGCCTGTTATAAAGGCACATGGCTCCTCAGATGCCTATGCCATGATGAACGCAATCCGTCAGGCAAAGCTCTGTGCGGAATCCGGCGTCTGTGATGCCATTGCGGAAAATATTGATAAGTTTTCGATCAGACGCGGCGCAAAGACCGTGGAAGAATAAGAGCGGACAGAGCGCTCTATGTGAAAGGAAGTAGTTCCCTTGTTGTCTGATTTTGAGCAGCGGCTTGGCTATACATTCAAAAATAAAGATCTTTTGCGCAATGCGCTGACCCACAGCTCCTATGCCAATGAACACAGGAAGGATGGGCTCAGCAGTAATGAGCGGCTGGAATTTCTGGGGGACGCGATCCTGGGGGTCGTTTCGGCAGAGTATCTGTTTAAACTCTATCCGGACCGCCCGGAAGGAGAACTGACCCGCCTGCGTGCAGATCTGGTCTGTGAGGGAAGCCTTGCGGAGGTGGCAGGCCGGCTGCAGCTTGGGGATGTCCTGCTCCTCGGTCATGGGGAGAGCACCGGCGGTGGCAGCCAGCGGCCCTCTATGCTGGCTGACGCGGTGGAAGCAGTGCTGGCAGCAAGCTATCTTGACGGTGGTATGGCTGTTGCCTCTGAGATCATCCACAGGCTGATCCTGAGGAAGGACTCCGGAAAGCCCGCTGTGTCAGATTATAAAACCCACTTCCAGGAGCTTGTGCAGCAGAAGCCAGGTCAGGAAATCCTCTATACGATGGTCAGTGAATCCGGGCCGGATCACTGCAAGCAGTTTGTGGTGGAGGTTTCGCTGAATGGGGCAGTTGTCGGCCATGGCTCCGGAACCAGCAAGAAGCGTGCCGAACAGGCGGCCGCACATGCGGCGATCGCAGCGCTTTACCCGGATGCATAATGATCCCAGGGACGGCTGTTGGCCGTCCCTGCTTTTTAAAAGGAGGCGTTCCTTTGGCTGAACCGAAACGACATATTATCCCTTTGTTTGTGCCGCACGCCGGCTGCCCGCATGACTGTGTTTTCTGTAACCAGCGAAAGATTACCGGGGCAGATACACCCATTACGCCTGATGAGGTCCGGCAGCAGATCGAGGCCGCTGCATCTGATGCAGGCAGAGGCTGTGAGCTTGCTTTTTATGGCGGCAGCTTTACCGCCATTGAACCGGAGACGCAGGAGGCGCTGCTCTCGGCTGCAATGCCGTTTTATGAAACGGGCCTGCTGGCGTCGATCCGTGTGTCAACCCGGCCGGATGCCATTGATCCGGAGGTTCTGGCGCGTCTGAAGCGTTACCATGTGGAGACGGTAGAGCTGGGCTGTCAGTCCATGGACGACGGTGTGCTGCAGCGTTCCGGCCGCGGCCATACAGCAGAAGCGGTTCAGAAGGCCTCTGTGCTGCTGAAGCACGCGGGGTTCCGGCTGATCCTGCAGATGATGACCGGCTTGCCCGGTGACGACGGAGAAGCCTCCCGTAAAACGGCAGACAGTCTGATCGCGCTGCAACCGGACGGAGTGCGGATCTACCCGACGGTGGTACTGCGGGATACCGGGCTGGAGCGTATGATGAAGGACGGCGTCTATGCGCCGCATACTGTAGAGGATGCGATCCCGCTTTGCGCGGACCTGTATGAGAAATTCCTTGTGGCGGGAATCCCGGTGATCCGTCTTGGCCTGAATCCGACAGACCTTCTGTCTGATGGCGAGGCTGTAGCAGGTGCCTACCACCCGGCCCTGGGGGAGCTGGTCCTCTCCGAACTGTTCCGCAGAAAGGCTGAAGGACTGCTGCAGGGAGCAGCGGCTGGCAGTGCCCTGCGCCTGCTGGTGCATCCGTCCAGAATTTCTGTCATGGCCGGCCAGCACCGCGCGAACCTGATTGCGCTCAAAAAGGAATTTTCACTCTCCGAGCTGCGGGTAGCGGCAGGGGAACAGGACCTCTGGTCGGTGGCTGTGGAAGCAATGCCTGCAAAATCGCAAAGGGGCTGTGTCTCACGGGCCTGAGTACAGCAGCTGACGCTGAAATACCGAAAGCCGGGAAGGAAGAAGTGCTTGCCCTGCCGCCCGGCATGCTGATATCATTCACACTCCGCTCAGGGTGGCGGGGTGTGCTTTTTTCAGGGCGGCACTTGCAATGCGGGGGCTTCCATGATAAGATAATTTAGTTAAACTATCTGATAATTGAGGTGGACCTGTGTATTTAAAGGCAATTGAGATCCAGGGCTTTAAATCCTTTCCTGACCGCACGGTATTGACCTTTGGCAGTGATATCACCGCCATTGTCGGTCCCAACGGCAGCGGTAAGTCCAATATCTCCGATGCGATCCGCTGGGTCATGGGCGAAATGAGCACCAAGGCCCTTCGTGGCAGCAAAATGGAAGATGTCATATTTGGTGGTACCGTAAAACGCGCTCAGGTCGGGTTCGCGGAGGTCTCACTGATCCTGGATAACTCGGAGCATCTTTACGATGTGGAGTCCAGCGAGGTTATGGTAACCCGGCGATATTACCGATCCGGTGACAGTGAATATTATATCAATAAACAGACTGCCCGTCTCCGGGATATCAACGAGATGTTCATGGATACAGGACTGGGCAAGGAGGGCTACTGCAATATCGGGCAGGGCCGCATTGATGAAATCCTTTCGGCAAAATCAACAGACCGTCGTGAAATCTTTGAAGAGGCAGCCGGTATTTCCAAATATCGTCACCGCAAGGAGGAAACCGAGCGCAAGCTGGCCCAGACAGCGGACAATCTGGTCCGTATTAACGACAAGATTTCCGAACTGGAGCTGCAGGTGGTTCCACTGCGGGATCAGGCAGAAAAGGCCAGAAAATACATTGTGCTGCACGAAGAGCAGCGGGGGCTGGAGGTCACTGTCTGGATGCAGCAGCTTCAGCGCCTTGGAGAGACCGCACGGAAGGCAGAGGAGGACTATAATTCCGCCAGATTTATTCTGGAGCAGGGGAAGACCGACCTTGAGGACCTGTATAAAAAGGCGGAGCGCATCTCTGAAGAGCTGCGCATTGCAGATGTGAAGCTGGAAAGGCTTCGGACGGAAATATCCGAAAAGGAACGTGAGCGTGCCGACCATACCAGCGACGTGGCAGTCCGTGAGACGCAAAAACAGGGCAATGAGTCGGCGATCCGCCGGATTGAAAATGAAATGACTGCTCAGGCCGGGCGTGCGGATGACATTGAAAGTCAGATTTCAGCCGGTGAACGCCGCCTGACGGAGATTACCACCGAAAAAAACACACTGGCCCGCAGGGTCCTGGAACAGCAACAGCTGCTTTCCGTCGCACAGGCGCAGCTGAAGTCACATAATACGCTGCTGTCAGAGCAACGTCAGAAGCTCAGCGACGTCCAGACGCAGGCAACGAAACTCCGGACAGGTCTCAGTGCGGATGAGCAGAGTACCCGCAATCTGACGGACCGTCGTACGGAGATCCTGTCAAAGCAGGAAGAAAGTCGTACACAGCTCGGGAGTATACAGCAGCAGGCGGAAAATGCCGGGAATAAGCTTACTGAAGCTCGTGAGCGCGTACAGACGCAGAACAATATCATAAACGGCTACACACTCAAAAGCCGGGGGCGACTCCGGAAACGTCAGGAGCTGCAGGAACAGGCAGACCGAATGAAGATCAGCCGTGATACGCTGGATGCCAGGATCCGGATGTACCGTGAAATGGAGCAGGGCTATGAGGGCTACTCCAAGGCTACAAAAATCGTTATGCAGGAGAGTCGGCGTGGTACCCTGAAGCATATTCACGGACCGGTTTCGGCATTACTCCGCACCGATGATGATTATGCGCTGGCAATTGAAACCGCGCTGGGAGCCTCCGCGGGTTCAATCGTTGTCGATACGGAACAGGACGGTAAAGCAGGTATTCAGTTGCTGAAACGCCGGGACGGCGGCCGTGCAACCTTCCTGCCGATCAGCACCATCCGCGGCCGTATCCTGCAGGAGAACGGCCTTGAGGGTGAACGCGGATTTGAAGGGATCGCCTCGGAGCTTGTACGCTTTGATCCGGCCTACCGTGAGATCATGGTAAACCTGCTGGGGCGGACAGTGATCGCGGAGAACATGGACTGTGCCATTGCCATTGCAGGACGGCATGGGCATCGATTCCGGATCGTTACGCTGGATGGCCAGATCTTAAATGCCGGCGGCTCTATGACCGGCGGTTCCACAGCAAAAACCTCCGGTGTACTGACCCGTGCCAATGAACTGGCCCGCATGGAGGAGAACCGTGCGGAGACACAGCGGAGCTATGACAGTACGATGGAACAGCTCCGTGCGGCAGAGAAGGCCGCAGCGGAGGCGGAGGCTGTGATTGATGACGCAAAGAATCAGCTCCGTACAGCAGAGGATACTGTGCTGCGACTGGAGCAACAGCTGAAGGGCTTTGAAAGCCTGATCAGCACACATGAAGCCGCGATAGAAAGCGCCGGGCAGGAGCTCGAAACTGTAGAAGCCCTGCTGTCCGGCGGCAGAGACCATATCACCGAACTGCAGGACAGCCTGCGTGCCTGTGAAGCGGAGATCAGCCGCGTAAACCTGCTCCTGGGGGAAACCGAGCTGGAGACCGGCCGCCTGCAATGCGAAGCGGACGGGATCACAGAACGTGTCAACGAAATCCTTCGTTCGGATTCTGCACTGGATGCAGAGGCAGAAAGTGTACAAGGGCATCTGGAGGAGCTGCGCCGTCTCCTGGAGGGGCTCAGCGGAGACAGCGAGGAACGCCTGCGCACGATCGAAGCCTATCGGCAGGACAACCTGCGGTTGGATGAAGAGATCAGCATTCACAGAGCGGCTGCGGCACAGCTGATGGAGACCATTGGGCTGAAGAAGGATGAACTGGAACGGACCGGACGTGACCGGCTGGAAACCGAGGCAAGGCGTACCCGCAACGATAAGGAAGCACAGCAGAAAAACCGCGATATCAATGATATGGAGCGGGAATGCCTGCGTCTGGAGCAGAAACGGGATAATGCCGGTCTGGAGGAAAAACAGATCCTGGATAAGATGTGGGACAGCTATGAGCTGACCCACGAAACCGCTGCTGCGCTTGTGGTGGAGATTGAATCAATGGCACAGGCTCAGCGCCGCATCGCGGAGCTGAAGCGTAAGATTCATGGCCTGGGACATATCAATCCGGGTGCCATCGAGGAATTTGAACGGGTAAATGAGCGCTATGTATACCTGACCGGGCAGCGGGACGATGTGGAAAACAGTCGCAGGGAGCTGCAGAAGATCGTGAACGGGATCACAGGAGAGATGACCACAATCTTTTCCGGGGAATTCAAAAAGATCAACGAATATTTTGGCCAGACCTTTACGGAGATGTTCCGGGGAGGAAAAGCAAGTCTGGAGCTGGAGGATGAAAGCGATATCCTTTCCTGTGGCATTGAAATCCGGGTACAGCCGCCCGGAAAGCAGGTTAAGAGTATTACGCTGCTGTCAGGTGGCGAAAAGGCCTTTGTGGCGATCGCGCTGTATTTTGCGATCATGAAGGTGCGACCCACACCCTTCTGCATGCTGGATGAGATTGATGCTGCGCTGGACGACCAGAATGTGGCCCGCTTTGCGGCCTATCTCAGAAATCTCTCGAAGAGGACACAGTTTATCGTGATCACCCACCGCCGCGGTACGATGGAGGCGGCCGATGTGCTTTACGGCGTGACAATGCAGGAGCAGGGAATTTCCAGGGTCCTTTCTGTTGACCTGAACCAGGTTGTAAAGGAACTGAACATCAACTGATGCGAACATAATGTGAAAACGGAGTGAAATAAATGGGATTTTTTGATAAGATCAGGGCCGGCCTGTCCAAAACACGTGCCAGTCTGCAGAACACCCTGGGTGGCATCTTTGCCAGCTTCCACGGTATTGATGACGATTTTTACGATGAACTGGAGGAAAGCCTGATCCTTGCGGATCTTGGCGTTGATACTTCTGTCAAGGCGGTGGAAGAGCTTCGCGAGCGCGTCAACCTGGAGCATGCAAAGTCCGGTGACGAGGTTCGTGAAATGCTGAAGGAAATCCTTGCAGGTATGCTGGAGGTTGGTGACCTGAGCCTGAAAATGGATACAAAGCCCAGCGTGATCCTGGTCATTGGCGTCAATGGTGTCGGAAAAACCACCACCATTGGAAAGCTGGCCCATCAGATGAAGGACGGGGGCAAAAAAGTGCTGCTTTGCGCCGCCGATACCTTCCGTGCCGCGGCCGCTGACCAGCTGGAGATCTGGGCCGGTCGTGCCGGTGTGGATATCGTGCGCCAGCACGAGGGCGCGGATCCTGCTGCAGTTGTATTTGATGCAATTTCCGCGGCAAAGGCCCGTGGCTCGGATGTGGTCATCTGCGATACAGCCGGACGTCTGCATAATAAGCAGAATCTGATGAACGAGCTGGGGAAGATCAGCCGGATCATCAACCGGGAGCTGCCGGAGGCGGACAAGGAGGTCCTGCTGGTGATCGACGGCACGACGGGCCAGAATGGCCTGCTGCAGGCCAGGCAGTTCTCGGAGATCGCGGGTGTGACAGGCATGGTGCTGACCAAGCTGGACGGTACTGCCAAGGGTGGCATTGTCATTGCGGTAGCTGACAGCCTGCAGATTCCTGTCAAGTATATTGGGGTTGGCGAGGGAATTGATGATCTGATGCCCTTTGAGCCCCGGGAATTTGTCAACGCGCTGATCTGAGGTGAAATATATGGAACGGATAGACGGAAGAGCGCTGGACCAGCTGCGCGAGGTGAAGCTGGTTACCGGCTTTACAAAATTTGCGGAGGGCAGCTGCCTGATCTCCTGCGGAGATACCATGGTGCTGTGCAATGCCTCTGTAGAAGAGAAGGTTCCCTCACATGTTACCAGTGGTGGCTGGATCACCGCTGAATATTCCATGCTACCACGTGCAAACCGTGATCGCAGCCGCAGGGATGTCAGCAAACTGAAGCTGAGCCCCCGCAGTGCTGAGATCCAGCGGCTCATCGGACGCAGCCTCAGAAGCGCAGTAGATCTGGAAAAAATGGGCCCGGTCAGTATCACAGTCGACTGCGATGTGCTGCAGGGGGACGGTGGTACCCGTACTGCCTCGGTCACAGGTGGCTTTGTGGCACTGGTGCTGGCCTTCCGGAGCCTGATCGAAAAGGGTATTCTGACAGAAATGCCTGTAGATACCTTTGTCTCCGGTGTCAGTGCCGGGATCGTAGATGGCATCCCCATGCTGGACCTGCAATATTATGAGGATTCCCGCGCGGATGTGGATCTGAACTGCATTATGGATGGGCAGGGAAGGATCATTGAACTGCAGGGGACCGGTGAAGGCAGACCCTTTACCGTGGAAGAGGAAATGCAGCTGCTGAAGCTGTGCCATACCGGAAATATGCTTTTGCAGCAGAAGCAGAAGGAAATCCTGGGAGAACTGAAATGAAGGTTGTACTTGCAAGCAATAACCGGAATAAGCTGCGTGAGATGAAGCAGATCCTGGAGCCACTGGGCTGGGAAATCCTGTGCCAGAGCGATCTTGGGCTGCACATCGAACCGGAGGAAAACGGAAGCACCTTCGAGGAAAATTCCGCAATAAAGGCAGTTGCTGTTATGGAGGCCTCGGGGCTTCCGGCAATTGCGGATGATTCCGGGATCGAGGTGGACGCCCTGCATGGCGAGCCCGGTGTCTATTCCGCACGCTATGGCGGCGCGGCCTGCGTCGATGATCGCGCGCGTAACTGCCTGCTGGTAAAGAACATGGAAACGGTCCCGGATGGCGAGCGGCAGTGCCGCTTTGTATCCGTCATCACCATGGCAAAGCCGGATGGTACAAAAATTTCTGCCAGAGGTACCATTGAGGGGGAACTGCTCCGTGAAGAGGTCGGAAACGGCGGCTTTGGCTATGATCCGCTGTTCTGGATCCCAACGGAAAGTTGCACGATGGCGCAACTGAGCCCCGAACGAAAAAATGAAATTTCGCATCGTGCAAATGCACTGAAGCGTTTTGTTGAGATGATCACCAATGAAGCATAAGGAGGAAACATGCTGACCAGTAAACAGAGAGCTGAGCTCCGGGCCCAGGGAAATCCGCTGGAGGTGACCCTGATCATTGGCAAGGAGGGGATTACCGACGCAGTGATCGAATCCGCCGAGATCCTGCTGGAATCCAGAGAGCTGATCAAGGGCAAGGTGCTGGAAACTGCCGGACTGACCGCACGCGAAGCCAGTGACGCGATCTGCGAAGCGACCGGTGCGGAAGGGGTCCAGTGCGTCGGGTATAAATTTATTCTCTACCGTCACAGCAAAAAGCTGGAGGCACAGCACGCGGCAGAGAAGGCGAAGGAACGCGCCGCAAAAAAAGTAAACCCTGTACGTCAGGGAATTCAGAAGCGCAGGGCAATCGCAAAAAAGGAGCGGGAGCGCCGCAATGAATATTTCCGCCAGCAGCGGGATAAGGAACGTAAGGAAAAAATCTGAGCAGGGGAAATAACCTGCATCGAACCAAAATCATAAAAGGGAGAGCAGAGCCATGGCAAGAATCGGAATTCTTGGCGGGACCTTTAACCCGCCGCATACCGGCCACATTCTGGCCGCCAAGGAAGCAATCAAAGCACTGGAACTGGACAAGCTGCTGTTGATCCCCGCGGCGACTCCGCCGCATAAGACTGTTCCGGAGGGTTCACCGGACGCGGAGCTTCGCCTGACGATGACCCGTGCGGCAGTTGCGGAATATCCCGAGATAGAGGTATCCGACATAGAGCTGCGGCGCACAGGCCTGAGCTATACCTCTGACACCCTGCGGGAGCTGCGCAGGCAGTACCCGGAGCCGGAAAATACTCTGTTCCTCATCATGGGCACGGATATGTTTCTGACACTGCGGGCCTGGCACGAACCGGAGGCGATCATGTCCATGGCTGTGATCGTGGCGATGAGCCGTGAGGAGAAATCGCGCTATGAAGCGATGGAGCAGGAAAAGCAGCTGCTGGAGAAGGCCTTTGGAGCCAATATCATACTGCTGAGGAACAGCCCGATTGAAATATCCTCCAGCACCGTAAGAAGGATGATGATCCTCGGCGGCGCACAGCATTATGTGGTTCCTGCAGTTATGAAGCTTGTGGCGGAAAATCACCTGTACGGCTACGGCCTTGATTATAAAGGGCTGTCCGATGAGGAACTCCGCAGGATCGGGCTTGGATTGCTGAAATCCAAGCGTGTTAATCATGTGATCGGCTGTGCAGAAACGGCGGTAAAGCTTGCCCATGCACATGGCGCGGATGAAACAGTAGCGCTGCGTGCAGGGCTTCTGCACGATGTGACCAAGGCTCTTGATGGCAACGATCAGTTGCTATTGGTTGAGGAGTATGGTATAATACTCGATGACTTTGAACGCAGATATCCCAAGCTTCTCCATGCAAAGACCGGGGCTGCGGTAGCGGAGCACGTATTTGGTGAGAGCCCGGAGGTGGTAAGTGCCATTAACTGGCATACTACCGGACGTGCTGATATGACCCTGATGGAGAAGATCATTTATATTGCGGATTATATGGAGCCAAACCGCAGCTTTCCGGGGGTGGATACCCTGCGTGAACGTGTGTGGGAGGACCTGGATCAGGGGCTTCTCCTGGGCTTCGAAATGTGTATTGAGGAGCTGATCCGTGAAAACAAACCCGTCTGCAGCACGTCCCAGGGAGCTTTGGACTTCCTGCGCGCTGAGCTCGCAGCGAAAGAAATCTGAAAGGACGGAAACCCGGCTATGACATCAAAAGAAATGGCACTCATCGCTGCAAAGGCGCTGGATGACAAAAAAGCGAGAGACATTGTGATGCTGGAGGTGCGCTCTGTAACGGTTCTGGCAGAATATATGCTCATTGCGACTGGTACCTCCGATCCGCATCTTCGTTCTCTGTGTGATGAAGTGGAAAAGAAAATGGATGAGGCGGGTGAGCCCTGCCGCCACCGCGAGGGATATCGCGGAGACACATGGGTCGTTATGGATTTTGCGGGAGTCATGGTCCATGTCTTTACACAGGAGCAGAGAAAATTCTACGATCTGGAACGTCTCTGGGGCGACGCACCGGTGATTCCGCTGGATGAGTACCTCAGACCCGAATAAAGCTGAAAAATAATCTGAATAGTTGCAGGTGAAGAAAGAATGAAATATGATTTTACTGCCATTGAAAGTAAATGGCAGAAGAAATGGGCTGAAGAAAAAATCTATGCAGCCTCCAACAACTCTGACAAAGAGAAATTCTATGCGCTGATCGAGTTCCCGTATCCATCCGGCGCGGGCCTTCATGTGGGCCATCCCCGTCCCTATACCTCTATGGATGCCATTGCCCGTAAGAAGCGTATGCAGGGCTATAACGTCCTCTTTCCCATTGGCTACGATGCCTTTGGCCTTCCTACCGAGAATTTTGCCATTAAGAACCATGTGCATCCCAAGATCATTACGAAGCAGAACATCGACAACTTTACCCGTCAGCTGCATATGCTGGGCTATTCCTTTGACTGGGACCGCGTGATCGACACCACTGACCCGAACTATTACAAGTGGACACAGTGGATCTTCCTGCAGCTGTATAAGAACGGCCTTGCCTATAAGGCTACCATGCCGGTCAACTGGTGTACCAGCTGTAAGTGTGTCCTGGCCAATGAAGAGGTTGTGGAGGGCGTCTGCGAGCGTTGTGGCAGTGCGGTTGTCCGTAAGGAGAAATCCCAGTGGATGCTGCGGATCACGAAGTATGCCCAGAAGCTGATCGATGGCCTGGATGATGTCGACTATATTGAGCGTGTCAAGACCCAGCAGAAAAACTGGATCGGCCGCTCCACCGGTGCGGAGCTGGACTTTGCGACAACAGAAGGGGATAAGCTCCGCGTTTATACCACCCGTCCCGATACTCTGTTTGGTGCTACCTACATGGTCATTTCCCCTGAGCATGCCAAGGTGAAGGAATGGGCGCCAAAGCTTACGAATCTTGCGGAGGTTGAGGCCTATGTGGCTGAGGCTGCCCGGAAGTCCGACTTTGAACGCACCGAACTGGTCAAGGAGAAGACCGGTGTCCGTCTGGAGGGCGTGTCTGCCATCAACCCCGTGAACGGCAGACAGATCCCGATCTTCATCTCCGACTATGTTCTGGCTACCTATGGTACGGGTGCGATCATGGCTGTTCCTGCCCATGATGACCGTGACTGGGAATTTGCCAAAAAGTTCGGCTGCGAGATCATTGAGGTTGTTTCCGGTAGTGAGGTCAGTGTTCAGGAGGCTGCCTTTACCGCGAAGGACGACAATGCAATCCTTGTGAACTCCGAATTCCTGAATGGCCTGTCCGTTAAGCAGGCAATTCCTGTTATGATCAAGTGGCTGGAGGAGAAGGGAATCGGTGAGGCAAAGGTCAACTATAAGCTGCGTGACTGGGTCTTCTCACGTCAGCGCTACTGGGGTGAGCCGATCCCCATTGTGCACTGCCCTGTGTGTGGTACCGTTCCTCTGGATGAAAAGGACCTGCCGCTGGTCCTGCCGGATGTTGAGAGCTATGAGCCTACCGACGATGGTGAGAGCCCGCTGGCACCTATGACCGACTGGGTCAACTGCAAGTGCCCGAAATGTGGCGGCGACGCAAAGCGTGAAACCGATACCATGCCCCAGTGGGCCGGTTCAAGCTGGTACTTCCTGCGCTATATGGATCCGCACAACAATGAGGCCCTGGCTTCCAAGGAAGCACTGGAATACTGGGGCCAGGTTGACTGGTATAACGGCGGAATGGAGCATACAACCCTGCATCTGCTTTACTCCCGCTTCTGGAATAACTTCCTGCATGATATTGGCGTGATCCCCCATGCTGAGCCCTATGCAAAGCGGACCAGTCATGGCATGATCTTGGGCCAGAACCCCCACTATGTAGGCTTTGCGAAGACAGAAGAGGAGAAGCAGGCACTGATCGACAAGTACGGCAATCAGGCACTTCGCCCGGCTGTAAAGATGTCCAAGTCTCTGGGGAACGTTGTGAATCCCGATGATGTTGTAAAGGCCTATGGCGCGGATACCATGCGTCTTTATATCATGTTTATCGGTGACTTCGAGAAGGTTGCCACCTGGTCTGACGATGCGGTCAAGGGCTGCAAGCGTTTCCTGGATAAGGTCTGGAATCTGGCAGAGGGTGTCACCGATAATGAGACAGAGGTTTCCGCAAAGCATATGAGCATGATCCACAAGACCATTAAGAAGGTTACCGAGGATGTGGACAACCTCAAGGCCAATACTGCCATTTCCCAGCTGATGACGCTGGTAAATACCCTCAGCTCTGAGGGCTGTAATCGTGCCGAGCTGAAGATCCTGCTGGCACTGCTGTCACCCTTTGCTCCGCATATTGCCGAGGAGCTCTGGTCCATGCATGGCTTTGAGGGCTACTGCAGTGTGTCCCCCTGGCCCGAGTATGATGAAGCGAAGACTGTGGACAGCGAGATCAACATGCCGATTTCTGTCAACGGTAAGTTCCGCGATACCATGTTTGTCGCGGCTGATATTACCCAGGAGGATGCCGTTGCCAAAGCAATGGAATCCGATAAGGTAAAGCGGCAGCTGGAGAAGCTCGGCGGCCAGCTCCGTAAGGTGATCTTTGTACCCGGCAAGATGATCAACCTGATCGTAAAGTAATTGATCCTCTGAAATGTCAGGGAGAAAGTTAAATTCTTCTTGACATTTCACAGGGGGTTGCTTATAATATTACAAGCCGTACAGTGGCCCTTAAAGCATTCCGCTTTTGGATATGCATCGGAGGGAGGGAAATCAATGTCTGAAATCCATGTCAAGGAAAATGAGTCTCTGGAGTCTGCTCTGAAGAGATTTAAACGCAGCTGTGCAAAGGACGGCGTTATCGCTGAGGTTAAGAAGAGAGAGCATTACGTAAGCCCCAGCCTGAAGCGCAAGCAGAAGTCTGAAGCCGCCCGTAAGAACAAGAGAAAGTATTATTAATCTCTACTTTTGCGTTTAGGTGCCCCGCTTCTGCGGGGCACTTTTTTACCCTTTTCGCCGGCAGACCGGGGCCGGTGTGCCGGGGCTTCCCAAATTGCTTCCCACCCGGGCAAAAAACCGGATCCACTGCTGTATTTTGCTTGCAATTATGCGGCGGATACGATACAATGTTATACGTATATTGGCTTATACCGCAGTACGCGGTGCATAAACTATTTAGGAGGAATAAACAATGATTTCTGCTTCTGATTTCAGAAATGGCGTAACCTTCGATATGGACGGCAAGGTTATGCAGATCGTCGAGTTCCAGCATGTTAAGCCCGGCAAGGGTGCTGCTTTTGTCCGCGTCAAGATGAAGAATGTCATCACCGGTGCTGTTACCGAAACTACCTTCCGCCCCAACGAGTCCTATCCGGCTGCTTACATTGAGCGCAAGAAGATGGAATACAGCTACAATGACGGTGATATCTACTACTTCATGGATATGGAGACCTACGATATGACAGGTGTAAACGCTGACCAGCTGGGTGCCGGCTTCGAATTCGTCAAAGAGAACGAAGAGGTCACAGTCTGCAGCTATCAGGGGAATGTCTTCTCTGTCGAGCCTCCTACATTTGTTGTTCTCGAGATCACCGACACCGAGCCCGGCGTCAAGGGCGATACTGCTACCAACGTTACCAAGCCCGCTACTGTTGAGACCGGCGCACAGCTGAAGGTGCCCCTGTTCATCAACACCGGCGATAAGATCCGTATCGACACCCGCACCGGCGAATACCTGGAGCGCGCAAAGGCTTGATGACCTTTGAGGAACGCGCGGAGCAGCTGCAGAACCTTAAGGATCAGGCAGGTCTGAATCCTGCGGATCCCAAAGATCAGCTGCTTGCCGCGATTGCCGACAGCCTGTCCATGGTCTGCCATCAGGTCTACTCCATATCAGAGATCAATGACGGCCTGAATGAGTCCGTTGCGGTCCTGGAGGAGCAGATGCAGCTTCTCTTTGAAGCGGAGCCGGAGGATGAAGAACCGGAGGATTACTTTGATCAGAGCGAAACGCCTCTGTATCAGGTAAAATGTCCCGAATGTGGTGACCAGTTTGCGGTAGATGAAGACTCCCTGGTAAAGGGCTTCGAATGTCCCAACTGTGGTGTGCACCTGGTTCAGGGCTGAACAGAAAACAGATAACGGCGCAGCTTGAAGGCTGCGCCGTTTTGCCGTATGCAGGCTCTTGCAAACTGCGTGGAGATAGGCTACAATAAAAGATACTATGTTTACACGACGGAGGAATCTAAATGGCAAAGCTTTATTTCCGGTATGGTGCTATGGGCAGCTCCAAGACAGCAAATGCGCTGATGGTGGAGTACAACTATTACGAACGGGGAAAGCGTGCGTTGCTCGTGAAGCCACAGCTGGACAACCGGGATGGGGAAGGTATCATCTCTTCCAGAATGGGGCTTGCGAGGCCCTGTGGCTTTGTAGAGGAGCTACTGCAGATGTCCGAAGCGGAGATCCGCAGCTATGACTGCGTAATTGTGGACGAGGCGCAGTTCTGCTCAAAGGAGCAGGTGGAGTTCCTGGTGCAAGTCGTGGACGATCTTGGTGTACCGGTAATCGCCTATGGCCTGCGGACGGATTTCCAGCACAATCTGTTTCCGGGCAGTATGTGGCTGCTGGCCTGGGCCGATGTGATCGAAGAGATCAAGACAGTCTGCTGGTGCGGTAAGGCCGCAACCTGTAATGCCAGGTTTAATGATGAGGGGCAGATGATCACAGAGGGAGATCAGGTGGTGCTCGGCGCCAATGACCGATATACCGCTCTGTGCCGCAGACATTTCCGCAGCCGCATGCTGGGGCCGAAAATGGCTGGTGGCAAACGGGAGGACGGTTGATCCGTCGGTTGGAACTGCAGCGGTCTGTGCTGCTCATAATGATCCGAAAGAGGTGCGAAAATTGCAGAATATAACAAATCTTCTGGTATTGTTCGGCGGTGTATCGCCTGAGCATGAGGTGTCTCTGCGCTCTGCAGAATTTATCCTGAACCATATCAATCGTGACTGCTACAAGGTTTACGCTGTGGGGATTACAAAGGCCGGTGTGTGGAAGTATTTTCCCGGGACCGATTACAGCCGGCTTCCTGATGGCAGCTGGGAGACGGTAGAAGGCGTCTGTGAAGCGATCCTTGCCCCGTCCCGTGGCACGGGCCTGCTGCTTATGAAGCTGGAGGGAATGGAACGTGTTGAGATAGGCTGCTGCTTCCCGGTCCTCCATGGCGAAAATGGAGAGGACGGTTCTATTCAGGGCCTCATGCAGGTGGCCGGAATTCCCTGTGTGGGTCCAGGTGTTGCGGCCTCTGCCTCCAGCATGGATAAGACATTGACAAAGCTGGTGGTATCTGAGACGGATGTCCGTCAGGCGAACTGGTATCTGGCACGGCGTGAAAGCATTGAAGGGGACCTTACCAGACTGGTGCATGATATCGAGCGGGGTGGTGAGTATCCGCTCTTCGTCAAGCCGGCAGGCACTGGCTCCTCTGTGGGTGTCAGTAAGGTGCGTTCCGGGGACGAGCTGAAGGCTGCCCTGAAGGAGGCCGCAAAGTATGACAGCAAGGTCCTGGTAGAGGAATTTATCAGCGGCCATGAGGTTGAGGTAGCTGTCCTGGGGAATGAGAACCCCATAGCTTCCGTTGTTGGTGAAGTAATAGCAGGTGCGGAGTTTTATGATTATGAGGCGAAGTATATTTCAACGTCCTCCCGTACCGAAATCCCCGCAGATATCCCGGATGAGGCGGCGCAAAGACTTCGCGAGGCAGCAGTAACCGTATATAAGGCACTGGGCTGTCGGGGGCTTTCCCGTGTGGACTTTTTCCTGACCTATGAGGGAGACGAGGTAGTCTTCAATGAGATCAACACGCTGCCGGGCTTTACGTCAATCTCCATGTATCCCAAGCTGTTTGAGGCTGCCGGGATCCCAAATGACACGCTGATCGAAGAACTCCTGCGCCTGGCAATGGAGGCCTGACCATGGACAACAGACCAATTGGCGTGTTTGATTCCGGCCTGGGTGGCCTGACAGCAGTCAGACAGCTGCGGCAGCAGCTGCCGGGGGAGAGCATTATTTATTTCGGGGACACAGGGCGTGTACCTTATGGCGGACGGTCCCAGGAGACAATCCTAAAATATACCAGGCAGGATATTAATTTCCTGATGCAGTATGATATCAAGGCGATCGTCATAGCCTGCAATACGGCAGATACCGCGGCCGGCAGTATTGTGCAGCGGGAATATGATCTGCCGATTTGCGGGGCGGTGCGCCCGGCAGCGAAAAAGGCCGCGCTGTCCACCAGAAACCAGAAGATTGGCATCATAGGCACGACAGCAACAATCCGGGCCCATGCCTATGATGGCATTATCCGGGAGTATAATCCGGGGGCGAAGATTCGCAGCATTGCCTGTCCACTGCTTGTGCCGCTGGTAGAAAACTACCGTACCCGGCCCGGTGACCCCGTTACGGAGCTGGTAGTCAGCGAATATCTGGCACCGCTGAAGGAATGGGGCTGTGATACGCTTGTGCTGGGGTGTACACATTATCCACTGCTGACAGATGTGATCGGCAATTTTTTAGGGCCTGAGGTTGTGCTGGTAAATTCCGGCCGTGAGGCTGCCTGCCAGCTGGCAGAGACGCTTCGCCGTGCAGACATGCTGTCTGAAAATACAGAGCAGGGAAGCTGCCGGTTCTATGTCAGTGATACAGCTGACGGCTTTACCAGAATGGCATCTGCGTTTCTGGAGGAACAGGTAGACCAGCCCGTAGACAAGATAGACATTGAAAGGTACTGACGTATGAAGGAAGCAGTCATTATTTCGGTAGAGGGAACTCAGAAATTTGTAGGCGAGGACCTTCAGAAGATGTGCATCGTGACAGAGGGAACCATGGAATATATGGGGGATACCACACTGCTGTCCTACGAAGAATCGGAGCTGTCGGGAATGGAGGGGACTACTACCACGTTCAGGATCACTGACCATCATGTAACCCTGGAGCGGACCGGTGCAGTGCAGTCCAAAATGGAGTTCGAGAAAGGCCTGAAGGATGTATCTCTGTATAATGTGGGATTTGGGGCCCTGACCATTGGCGTCCAGGCCAGACGCCTGACAAATCGGATCGGTCCTGATGGGGGGCATCTGGAGATTTCCTACGGGATTGAGATCGGTGAAGATACCAGAGGGCTTAATACCTTTGTGATTGACGTCAGAAAATCAGGAAATACGGTAGAATCCTCTATCTGAGTAAAAATGTGGACAGTAAACGCTTGAAATGAAGAAAAACTCCAACAATTTACAATATTTGACAATATTATGAACAAAATGAAAACAATGCGCCAGTCAATCCGGGTTTCCTTGACATCCGAATATAGAAAGCTTAGAATTTGTATTAACTAAGTTAATGTGATGAAACGATGGAGGACACAAAAATGAAATCTACTGGAATTGTTCGTAAGGTTGATGAGCTGGGGCGTATTGTACTGCCGATCGAGCTCCGCAGAACATTGAATATCTCTGAGCGGGATTCCCTTGAGATTTATACCGAAGGTTCTTCAATCATTCTGAAAAAATTCGAGGAAGCCTGTGTTTTTTGCGGGGACACCAAGGATGTTGTCAGCTATAAGGGCAAGAACATCTGCAGAAAATGTCAGCAGGAGCTCAGGGAATTCTGATCACAGCAGAAAATGAAACAGCAGCTGTCGCGGCAGCTGCTGTTTTTACTTTTTGCAATTTTAGCATCTTTCGGGATTTTGGGATGAGAGAAAATCACTGCCTGCCTGAGGCTGAGCAGCAGTATGCTGACTACGGTGATAGATCCGCAGAAGCTCAGGACTTTCCGTACCATCCGCCTCATACAGCAGAAGCTCCGGTTCCCATTTCAGACCAGATCTGCCACCACGTCTGGCTTCGATCAGCAGCAGACTGATCTCATGCTTCCTGTCATGTCGTACAGTGCGCAGACGTTTTGGCTCCAGACCGGAAGCACGAAGGGCACAGAAGAGATCACAAAGACGCTCCGGCCGCCAGAGAAGACAGAAAGCACCGCCCCAGCGGGTGGCCCATCCGGCAGCCTGGCAGAGCTCTTCAATATTACAGGAGGAGTCTCCCCGGGCCTGACTGAGGCCGGCAATCGCATCCGGTCCGGAGCCGGACTGGAAATAAGGAGGGTTGGAGAGCACAAGATCGGCACGGCCTGCGGGAATCAGAATCCGGTGATCACGGATATCACCCTGCAGCAGTGTTACACGCTCAGACAGGCTGTTTGCCACAAAATTCTTCCGGGCAAGGGCACAGGCAGCAGGAGAAAGCTCAATTGCAGTTACCAGCGCAGAAGGCCGTGTAGAAGCGGAAAGAATGGCGAGAATGCCGGAGCCGGTGCCTAGATCGATCACGTTACCGGCACGGCAGCTGGATGAAAAATCGGCAAGCAGGATGGAGTCCGTGCCCATCGGAAAGACTCCGGGGGCATGATAAAGAACGGGACCCTTGTCCCAGAGTGTTTCAGGCATATACAGTTACCTCCGTACAGGAAAGCAGACGCTGTAGCACAGCGTCTGCTCCGTTTCATAAGCTCAGGGCTCGGAAATTGCTTCAACAGGACAGTTGTCGAAACATGTACCGCAGTCAATGCATACATCTGCATCAATCTCGTAGTGGTCGTCACCGGGGTTGATCGCCTCTACGGGACAGTTGCTGGCACAGAGACCGCAGGATATGCAGTCATTTCCAATCTTATATGCCATCAGAAACACCTCCATGTGTTTTTTCTCATTGTAACATGAATTTTAAGAAAAGCAAACCCTTTCGACGGGATATGGTCTACAAAAGAACAGGTCCGGATTCCTGCAAAATAACCAACAGGTAATGATTGCGTACAAAAGTGCGATATCTAACAGTGCGAAGGCAAACTTCAGTAGTCAGAATCACCAAAAGGAGTAAAATTGTTATTTTGATGTTGTGGCCTGACGGAAAATTCAAATCTTTTCAGGGAATTTTCAGGGGGCGCCCTTGGCAAATAAACCAACTTTCAGGGGGTGTTTTTTGGTGAGTATGTTGTAGATTACCCGGGGAATTAGCTAAAAAACTTGGCTATTTTTATGAATTTTGACTTGTAAAAAGCACAATTTGTGATATAATCATCTGTGATAGGCGAACGCCTTCAGCTGTGAACCAAGGGTAAGGCAAAAGACCGTGCCATCCAACAATATCGGTCTTTCCTGCGGAACACAGAATTACACACGAAAGGAGAATGCCACCGTTACGGGCTTCGGCGCAGCTCCTGCTCACAGGCAAGGGCAGCACTGCAACAGAGGTTCCGCTGCAATGCACTAATTGAGAAAGACCTTCGGGTCAGCACCCAATGCACGGTGCCAGCGGCGAGTTTCGTGGCATTTTTGACTTCGTGCGAAGCTGCCTTGTGCAGCTAATGGGGAACGTGAAAAATGCAGAAATGCAAACCAATTAAGTAAAGGAGAATTGGCATGCGATTGATTGAGCTCAAGCGCGACTGGCGAATGAACAAGGGCCTGTATATGCTCATTGTTCCCGTTGTCGTCTACCTCATCATCTTCAACTATGTGCCTATGGCTGGTATCGTTCTCGGTTTCGAAAGATTTACGCCGAAGAACGGTGTTTACATGAGTGAATGGGTTGGTCTGAAGCACTTCGTGACCTTCTTCAGCTCTGTATTCTTTGTCCGGGTACTGAAGAACACATTGATCCTGAGTATGTACTCCCTGATTTTCGGATTCCCTGCTCCGATTATCTTCGCACTTCTGCTGAACGAACTGGATAACGAAATCTACAAGAAATGTATCCAGGTTGTCAGCTACATGCCCAACTTCATCTCTACCGTCGTTATCTCCGGTATCATCATCGACTTCGTTGCATCTGATGGTGTTATTACCGACCTTCTCGTTAAGGTTGGCTTCCTCAAAGAAGCGAAAAACCTGTTGTCCGTACCCGGATACTTCAGAACCATTATGGTCCTGTCTGATCTGTGGCAGGGCACCGGCTTTGGCTCCATCCTGTTCCTGGCTGCTCTTACCGGCATCGATCAGGAGCTCTATGAGGCAGCTGTTATCGATGGTGCAAACCGTTGGAAGCAGACGCTCCATGTTACCATTCCCGGCATTATGCCCACTATCGTTATCATGCTCATCATGAGAATCGGTGGTCTGATGAATGCAAACCAGGAAAAGATCCTGCTTCTGTACAACCCCCTGATTTACGAGACTGCCGATGTTATCGGTACCTTCGTTTACAGAAAGGGCCTGCTGGAAGCTGACTACGGCTATTCAACTGCTGTTGGTCTGTTCAACTCCGCTGTTAACGTAATCCTTCTGTTCATCGCCAACGGCGTGTCCAGAAAGTATTCCGAGACCAGCCTGTTCTGATGGGAGGTTTAATTTATGAATCTTAATTTCGTTATCAAGACTCCCGCCAGACGTGTCTTTGAAGTTTTTAACTACATCATCCTCGGACTGTTTGGTATTATCTGTCTGCTGCCTGTGCTGCACTGCGTTTGGGCTTCTGTTTCTGATCCCACACTGATGGCTCAGCACTCCGGCATCATCCTGTATCCTCTGTTCGATGAGACTCACCCGATTACCTGGTACGGCTATACAATGGTCTTTGGCAACAACTCCCTGCTCATGGGCTATGCCAACACCATTTTCTATTGTGCAGTTGGCGGCGCTTTCTCCACCATCTTCTGTACAATGGGCGGCTTCACCCTCTCCCGTAAGGGACTGGTTCTGAAGCAGTATGTCATGATCATGATCACCATCACAATGTTCTTCAATGGTGGTATGATCCCTACCTACATGGTGATCAAGGGCCTGCATATGCTCGATACCCGTTGGGTTATGATCATTCCCGGCGCTATCAATGTTATGTCCCTGGTTATCATCCGTACCGCTATTCAGGGTATGCCTGACTCCCTTGAGGAATCTGCACGTCTCGACGGCGCTGGCAACTTTGTTATCCTGTTCAAGATCGTTATTCCTCTGGTCAAGGCAACTGTCGCAGTGCTTGCTCTGCAGTACATCCTCATGAAGTGGAACTCCTACTTCGAGGCTATGATCTATCTGCAGACTCGTGCTCTGTATCCCCTCCAGGTTATCCTGAAAGAAATCCTGACCGAATCTGACTCTTCCTCCCTGACCTATGATCCGGAGCTTGCCAAGTACTCCGATCTGGTCGAATACTGCACAATCGTAGTTGCAATTCTCCCCATTTTCTGCTTCTACCCCTTCATCCTGAAGTACTTCACCAAGGGCATGATGGTCGGTTCTCTGAAGGGCTGATTCATCTCCTGTATCAGAAAGAATCGTCGGATTCAGCGTGCCGCCTTTTGGCGGCACGCTTTTTGCTGTCTGTGCGGTAGCTTCTGCCTTGTATAGAAGTGGTGAGAAATCAGGCCGGATCGGGTTAACGGGAAGCTTTAGTCCGTACAAGCCGGAAAAAGCTCCCGGATTCCAGTCCGGGAGCTTTTAAGCCAACTTTTATGGTAAATACAGCGGAGCTTTTGGTCAAAGCAGGGCTTCAATCTGTGCCTTCGGGATCACGCCCACCGAGGTGTTGGTGCATTTACCTTCTTTAAATACCATCAGGGTGGGAATGCTCATGACCTGAAAGCGAGAAGCCAGTTCAGGTTCCTCATCTACATTGATCTTGCCAACCTTAAGCTCAGTGTGCTCAGCCGCCACCTGGTCAACGATTGGGGAGAGCATCCGGCAGGGACCACACCAGGTTGCCCAGAAATCCAGCAGGACTGTTTCCTTGCTTTGCAGTACCTCAGCTTCAAAATTTGAAGCAGTTATAGTGATTACAGACATGAATGTCACTCCTTTATGAAATGTTATCTATCGGCATTATACCACAGTTACGCTATTTTCACAATCATCCGCTGTATTGCATGCATCAAGGAAATGCTTTAAAATGCGCAGTAACCCCAATTTGTGTGTAAATTCTATCAGGTAACCCATTATGAGTAAATCCATCTTATAGCAGCGTCATGCTGCACACTTAAGAAGGGCGTAGTGTGATACTGCCCTGTTGATCAGTTCGAAGTACGGAGATGCCGGCAGCTATCAGCCTGTTCAGAGTTTCATCTGTGGGGTGTCCATATGGATTACTTTTTCCGACAGAGATTACAGCCAGCTCGGGGGTTACCTTGTCCAGCAACGCTTCAGATGTACTTGTAGAGGAGCCATGGTGACCAACCACCAGAATATCTACATCCGGGAGCTCATGGGTACCGAGCAGAAGTATTTCGGCCTGGGTGTCCATGTCCCCGGTGATCAGGACGGAGAGTCCCGTAATACGGCTCAGAACAGCCAGAGACGCGTCATTTGAACTGCTGTTGGAAACGGGTGCCAGAATGCTGATCTGCTCCTTTCCAATCCAGACAGTCGTATCTTTTTGGACTGAATAGACGGGGATACCGGCAGAAAAGGCTGCAGCTTCCAGTTCTGCCCGGGCTTCTGAATTAGTGTCCGGAAGGATCAGCCCATGGATCGTTGTGCGCTGTATAAGGTCTGCAATTCCATTAATGTGGTCACTGTCATAATGAGTGACGATCAGAAGATCCAAATCCGGTTCCCCCAGAGAAGCAAGAAAATCTGCTGCAATTTCTCCGGCATCCCCCTTTGTATTGCCACAGTCAACCATAACTGTACCGCTGTTATTTCGAAACAGGAGTGATTGCCCCTGACCTACGTCAATTGCTGTAAAGCTTGCGGGCATGCCCTCAAGCAGGGTGAAAATCATGCAAAAGGAGAAGGTGGAAATGAGCCCGCATCTTGGGATAATCCGTCCACTGTCCGGTCGAAGTAATAAAAGGAAAAGAATTATATACAGCAGGACCAGCCAGAGTAGAAAGTAAATGTTATCCGTATAAATGCAGGCATAGGGGATACGCTGGAGTGCGCTGCTGATCCATTCAATATAACGGAAGCCCCAGGCTGTAATCCATGCTATGGGAGCAGCAAGGATTGGGAGAAAGATTCCGAGCAGTGCACAGGTCAGACTGCCTGCGAAACAGAGGCTTACAACCCAGCCGCATAAAAGATTGGTCAGGGGAGAGATCAAAGAAATATATCCAAAATCCAGCGCCATCAGCGGAACGGTCAGGATCAGCGCTGAAAAGGTTGCGGAAAAAGAACCTGCAAGAAAATCCCGGAGTCGGTGAAAGCGGACGTGCTTGGACGGTGCAAGCTTCAGCCATAGTTTCCGGGAAAACAGGCATAAACCAATTACAGAAGCAAAGCTCAGCTGAAGGCCCCAGCTCATAACACTCCATGGGTTCTGAAGGATCAGCACGGCTGCTGCAAGCGACAAGGAGGTTGGTGCGTCGGTTTCACGTTTACATGCCGGCGCAAGTAAAAGAAGGCATTGCATCACTGCAGCCCGGACGATAGAGGGGGTAAGTCCGGTGATGATGGCGAATCCGATGCAGAGTGGGAATCCAATCAATGCTTTAAGACGCTTCTTACGGCCCAGAAAAGCGAGAGCACCAACCAGAACGCTCATGTGCATGCCCGAAAGTGCCAGTGCATGATAAATACCGGCACGCTGTAAAATGGATTTCCGAGAGTCAGGCAGCATGGTACGGTTTCCGGTTGTCAGCGCAACGGCGTACCCCACTGTGTCTACTGGAAAAGAAGATTCCAGCGAGAGTGCCAGTGCATGTGCGACCCGACGGGGCCAGAAGCGGAATGGAATGTGCTCACAGGGCGCATACGACAGGATTGCAGAACCGGAAGCCCTCAGATAAATTCCGTCAGCATAACTGTACCAGGAATTATCATCCGCGCTGTCAGATAGCGTCAGCTCGGCAGTAAAGATATCACCGGGCTTCAGGTATTCAACATCCTGATAGAGGTAGACGGTTGCACGGACAGGCTTGCTTCCGCAGGAAAGCTTTGTTTCGACAGAGAAGCCGTAGTTATTTTCACGTGGGTAATCTAGTACGGTACAGCTACATACATTGGTCTGACCCACCAGCGCGTGGGCAGGAGAGACAACCAGCTGACGGTAACCGCAACCGTACAAAATCCCTGCAGCAGTCAGAAGCAGGACCAATTCCAGCCGAAGCTCTTGCTTACGAGTAAATACGATCAGAAGCAGTCCGGCGGAAGCAAGAACTCCGGCTATGGACAGCAGTAGATAAACAGAGAGCGCAGGAAGTGTCAGAATACAGCCGGCACACAGACTCAAAAGAATAATCAGCAGGTACCGCATAGCATCCACTCCCTCCTGCATTAATGCTACCATTATAAAAGAAATTTGCGATCGTGTCGACTGAAAATCGTAAAATCAGACTGGCAGGAAAGCAAAAGCCCCTTCTGACCAGCAGAAGGGGCTGAAGATATTCACAGACGTTCATCCATGGGGACGTATTCACGAAGCTTACCAAGGGATTTAAAGGCGGGGCGGTAAATTCTGCTGGAGCTCATGACTTCTTCTATACGATGGGCACACCAACCGGAAATACGCGCAATGGCAAACAACGGCGTGTAAAGATCATCCGGGATACCAAGCATTTTATACACAAGCCCGGAATAGAAGTCAACATTGGCACACATTACCTTGTCGCTGCCGGTGACCTCTTTGAAAGCTGCCGGGGCAAGACGCTCAATAGATTCAAGCAGGGCCAATTCACTGGAATAGCCCTTGATCTCTGCAAGTTTTTTTGCTGCCTGCTTCAGCGCGACTGCTCTGGGATCAGACAGGGTATAAACTGCATGACCAATACCGTAGATCAGGCCGGAGCCGTCTCCGGCTTCCTTCCTGAGAATCTTCTTAAGATAAGCAGAAACTTCGTCATCGTCAGTCCAGTCTTTGACATTTGCTTTGATCTCCTCAAACATAGTGGCAACGCGCTGATTTGCACCGCCATGCTTAGGACCCTTCAGACTGCCGACTGCGCCTGCAATGACAGAATATGTATCAGAGCCGGTAGAAGCAATGCAGTGGCATGTAAAGGCGGAGTTGTTACCACCACCATGGTCGGCGTGCAAAACAAGACATGTATCGAGAAGTTTGGCCTCTTCCTCTGTAAAGCTGCCGTCGGGACGGATACTGTGCAGGAAATTTTCCGCAATGGAGTATCCGGGAACAGGCCAGTGAAGATAAAGAGAACCGCTCTCAAAGTAATGCTTCTTGGCAGCATAGGCATGGGCGACGATCATGTTAAACTGGGCGATCAGCTGAATACATTGCCGAACCATGTTTTCCAGTGTAATGGAATCAGGATTATCATCATAGGAATAAAGTGCCAGTACAGACCGTGCCAGTTTATTCATGATATTGGCGCTGGGAGCCTGCAGGATCATGTCTTCGGTGAAGCCCTTAGGCAGCAGCATATTATCGGAGAGAAGCTGCCGGAAGTCATCATACTCCTGTTTTGTGGGCAGCTTGCCGAACAGAAGCAGGTAAACAACCTCTTCAAATCCAAAACGACCGTCAGATTTAAAGCCGTCAATCAGATCATAGACATCATAACCGCGATAGATCAGCTGACCTTCCATGGGTGATTTATCACCGTCGATCACAATATAGCCGCGGACAGAACCGACTCTGGTCGCGCCGGCCATAACGCCTGTGCCATCTGCATTGCGCAAACCTCGCTTGACGCTCAGCAGGTCTTTGGTCGCTACATCAAACATATTGTGTTCCAGCATATCATTGCAGTAATGCTGGATCAGCTCGGCAGAAAATGAATTTGTGGTGGACATATCTTGCACCTCCGTGAGGAAAAGAATTGAAATCATGTATATATCATAACAGAAGAAGTATATGGCGTCAACCGTGGAAAAACATGAAAAAAACGAATAAAACAAAGAAAATTTAGTCGATGCGAATAGAAAAACATAATAGGGAAAGACTGAAAATATGAAACAATAAACATGCAAACTTGCAAAATGAACAGTATTTGCATATTTTTTCAATAAAAACACTGCATTCGGGATATTAGCCGGAAACAGAAAAACGCCGGAATCCAAAAGGATTCCGGCGTTCTGAAAACTATTTATGCAGCAGCTGTCGGGATCAGAGACAGAACCAAGGTCAGGATAATGAAGACAAGTGCAACCCATTTGGTAGCACGGGTCAGCTTGGCATCCCAGGAAGAAGCCTTGCCCTTGGACAGGAAGCTGTCAGCAGCACCTGCGATAGCACCGGAGAGACCTGCATTTTTGCCGGACTGAAGCATAACAACAGCGATCAGGATCAGTGCACAGATAACCTGAACGATTGTAATAATAGTTCTAACCATAATATCCTCCATCTTACCGTTTTACGGTTTACGGCAACCGAGATTTTTAGATTCAGTGCAATATATAATATCATGCAGGAAATGGTTTTTCAAGTCAAAAACCAATAGAAAGCAAAAATAATCGATAAAAATCAGAAGCTTTGCCATATGGGCAGAAGAACAGCAACTTATTTGGTGACCCAGGAGCCTGTAGCGGCACAGGTCAGGTAGCTGTTGATAAATTTATCAAGATCACCGTCCATGACGCTGTTGATGTTGGATGTCTCACATCCGGTCCTTGTGTCCTTGACCAGTGTGTAGGGCATAAACACATAGTTCCGGATCTGGCTACCCCATTCAATCTTCTGCTGAACACCCTTGATGTCGGAAATCTTGTCCAGATGCTCACGTTCCTTGATCTCAACCAGCTTGGAGCGAAGCATTTTCATACAGTTATCGCGGTTCTGGAACTGGCTTCGTTCAGTCTGACAGGAGACCACAATGCCGGTGGGCTTGTGGATCAGACGTACTGCAGAGGAGGTCTTGTTAATATGCTGACCACCTGCACCGGAGGAGCGGTAGACCTGCATTTCAAGATCCTCCTGCTTGATCTCTATGTCATTGGAATCATCGTCGATTTCCGGAATGACCTCAATGGCTGCGAAGGAGGTATGACGGCGGGCCTGTGAGTCGAAGGGAGAGACACGGACCAGACGGTGAACGCCGTTTTCACCCTTTAAAAATCCATATGCGTTGGGACCTTCAATAATGATATCAGCACTTTTCAGGCCGGCTTCTTCGCCATCAAGATAGTCCATGATCTTATAGGTAAAGCCGTGACGCTCGGCCCAACGGGTATACATACGGTAAAGCATCTGGCACCAGTCCTGTGCTTCGGTTCCGCCGGCGCCTGCATGGAAGCTGATCAGCGCATTGTTGCCATCATATTCGCCGGTAAGCAGTGCCTCAAGACGTGCGTCCTCCATTTCGGCTTCCAGTGCGGTATAGCCTTCGACCAGTTCCTCGAGCATGGAATCGTCATCCTCTTCAATGGCCATTTCACAGAGGACAAGAAGGTCTTCACGGTCGGAGCACATCTTTTCAAAGCCCGCGACCTTATCCTCCAACTGCCGGACCTGCTTGGTGACCTTCTGAGAATTTGCGGTGTCCTCCCAGAATCCATCAGACGCGACCATAGCGTGCAGACGTTCCAGCTGCTCACGGCATTTTTCAATACCAAGGTTTTCGCCCAGGGTTACAAGGCTGCTTTCCAGATCTGTCAGTTTGACCTTGTATTCATCAAATTCAATTCTAGCCATATATAAAACCACTTTCATATATAAATTCCTAGTATAGCCTTACTATTATACAGGAAAATAAGCACCTTGTAAAGATGCTTTGAAGCTTTCTATGTACGGAAGAGATCAGAAAAAAATCAGTGGGAGAGCACAGCTATTTCTACAATAAAAGTGTATTTTTCATTGACTCCGGGGCCATTTGGCGTTATCATATATGTGGTGAAATTTGCATTTGCTTTTTACTGATACGGTTGTTCGGTACAAGTGAAATCGGATTTTTCACTGAATAAATCTGAAAAAACCATATTGAATGGAGGCAATACATATGTATAGACAGAATTTTGATTTTATTGTTGAGCAGGCAAAGAAGGCTCAGAAGCCCGCACGTGTCATTATTGCCGGTGCTGACTGTGAGAATATTCTTCGCGGTGCCTTCAAGGCACAGTCTGATGGCTTTGTAGAGCTGATCCTTGCAGGGAATGAGGGCCGTATTAAGGATATGCTGAAGAAGCTCGGCATGATTTCTGCAAAATATTCCATTGAAACTGTTTCTGATGACGAGAATGTCACCCAGCATTGCATCAACGTGATCCGTAATGGCGGCGCCGATATTCTGATGCGCGGTAACACCCAGACTCAGGATTTCCTCTTCCCCATTGTTGAAAAGGAAAACGGTTTGATGACAGACAAGCTCCTGACTCAGGTGACCATGGTAAAATTTGCAGACTATGACCGCGTCCTGGCAATTTCCGATGTTACAGTAGTTCCTACTCCCGACGAGCAGCAGCGCAAGAAGGTTGTACAGAACATGGCCGGTCTCATGACCAAGCTCGGCTATGAAAAGCCCAACATTGCACTCCTTGCGCTCACCGAGAAGCCCGCTTTCCGTATGAAGGATACGATTGAGGCAGACAACATTGCCCGTGAGCACAAGGAAAAGCCGATTGCGAACTGCAATCTCGTAGGCCCCATCTCCTATGACCTGATCGTTTCCAAGGAGGCTGCACGTCTTAAGGGCTACAACAACCCCATGTGTGGCGAATTTGACGGAATCGTTGTTCCCGACCTGCTGACCGGCAATGTCCTGGTCAAGGCTCTGCAGATGAACGGTCATGCTTCCTCCTGCGGTGTGATCGTCGGTGCGAATATTCCGATTGCGATCACCTCCCGTTCCGATACAATGGAGCAGTCCTACCTGTCTCTGGCTGCCTGTGTTGCGATGCATCTGGCCGGCTGATCCAATCAATATACCTTCAATATCATGAAAGCTGCATGGAACGCAAAGAAGCTCCATGCAGCTTTTTTTCTATAAAAATGACAGCCGGGTGCGTGTCGCACCCGGCTGAAGCTTTACTGGAAGCCGATATGAAGGGCAGCTTTATGCGGGGCCACCCGGACCGCCGGGACCACCGGGGCCGCCTCTGGGATTTACGTTCAGTGCACCCAAACCCTTATAGCCGGAACGGATGCTTTCATCACTGCTGGCTGCATCAAAGCTGATGGTACACCAGCCGCCCGGCGCAGAGGGATTTCTGCCATGTGCACGCAGAGCCTGCGGCAGTGCGTCACCGGTAACAGTGCCAATGCCGGCATCACTGGTGTACGTGATGCTGGAGCCGTTGCGAAGCTCCAGATCCAGTCCGTCAAACTTGCCGACTGCAATGGAGTTATCCAGAATGATCTTCAGGCTACAGCCTCTGGCAACACCGGCATCACCTACAAGGATGGAATTCTTAATGGTAACAACGGCATCTCCAACCTCATTGGGCCGCTCTTCACCATTGGTGCAGACGATCAGTGCCTGACCGTTGGGGACGATCAGATTACAATGGTCGAGTTCAATATCACAGTAGCCGCCATCGATCACAAAGGCACTGCCTTCTGTCGCGATAAAGGTCGTATCCTTTGCCTCAAAACGTGCCTTGTGATCAACACGGAAACGGATGCGTGCAGCATTTTTTCCCTTGACAACACAGTCCGTCAGGGCAATGTGACCGTCGTTACAGATGATCGCACCCTCATCGCCGACAGCTTCAAAATAGCTTCTGGAAAAGACTACATTACTGCCACCATCGCAATATATGCCTGCGGAAGCAGGACCATAGCTGACGGCAATCGTGGTTTCACCATCGATGTCGGCGCCGGGATTGTCCGTTGCGACAACAGAACCGTTGTTGCCGGAGGTAGTCATATAGGTATCCTTACAGTGGATCGCGCCAAAGCTGGTGTTGTAAACACCGTGACCGAAGGATGCGTCAGAACGGACTATGCAGCGCTCCAGTGAAGCATCACCCTTGAAAACGGTAAATACACCGTGAGCACAGTTCAGGGCTTTGTCGCCGGCCTCACAGTTTGCGAACAGGCAGGTATCCTTCAAAACCAGTCTGGATCCTTCTCCGCTGGCCAGAACAACGGAATTGACGCCGTTGCTCATGGAGGGACCCTGCAGGTTTTCAGGCTTTACATAGGCACCGGCAACCTTATCGAGCATAGCGCCTTCCACGGTGATCGTACCGCCGGCGCCTTCATAGATACAGCTCTCATTATCGGCAACAGACTGAATGTAAGCATCTTTAACCAGCGTTCCCTCAACGCTACCGCCGTAAATCTGCGCAGGCTTTGTGGTGACAGTTCCCTCGGCGTCAGCGACAGCGGCTGAGAGCACGGCCTTGAAAGCATCCGGCATTTCGGTAGGCAGGGGGGGCATTTCCATTGGAGCGCCACCGGGACCGCCGGGACCGCCGGGACCACCCGGGCCACCGGGACCGGCAGCGGCACGCCGTGCAGCCTGCTCCGCGGCATATTTTTCTACGAGTCCATCCACAGGGCCTGCCGGAAGCTTCACATCAGGAGCCTCCGGATAACCGGTGATGTTGTCAAGTCCCTCGGGTTTACCCATGGCACCCATACCACCCGGGCCGCCGGGACCACCCGGGCCACCGGGACCACCGGAACCACCCGGGCCACCGGGGCCACCGGGACCACCCGGGCCACCGGGACCACCGGGACCACCGGGACCACCCGGGCCACCGGGACCGCCCGCACCGCCAAACATGTTGATCTCGCTGAGTTTCATAGTATGATCCTCCCTTTGAAGAATTTTCATATTCAGTTTAAATTCGAACTATCCGAAAATCAAGTATTCGGATACGAACAGGAGCAAATGCTACAAATTGAACAGGGAAATTCCACCGAAACAGTTCTGCTGAGCGTATAAAAAAAGACCCAACCGTAATTTTACGGTCAGGCCTTAAATTCAGGTTCATGAGAGTACCTCGACCTGCGTGATTCCCACATGCTCCATCAGCGCAGCTGCGTCTGCCGAAAGCAGTTCCCCGGCGACCGCAATGGGGATACAGGGAGGGCAGGCAACTGCAGCACCGGCACAGACGCGACCGACAGCCTCGCGTGGTGGCAGGGAAATCCGGTTGGGGGAAAACATTGCTTCACGGATGGAAACCATCTGCCTGCAGCGCGGCAGGGAAAGACAGCCGGTAGCGGGAGGCAAAGTATTCTGGCCAAGTAAGGCAGGAATGCGCTGAAGCTCTTCGTTTGAATTGTATGGGGTCAGCATCAGTACAAGATAGTCAGGGTCGGCGTATTCACACTCCGCACCCTGCGCCCGCAGCTGTTCTGCCAGTTCATAACCGGTGAGTGCGTCCGGCGTGCGAACCGTGATCCGCAGAGGGTCAGATGTGCAGACATCCCAGCCCTGAAAGAGGAGTTGCTCCCTGATATCATCCAGCTGTGCTGCGGTTCTGGCAAGTTCTTCAGGCAGGTACTCTGCAAGGGCACGATTGCATCGGTCCAGCGACTGCAGGATCAGGTAGCTGGGACTTGTGGAACCGAACAGCAGCATGGTCTGCTTTACTGCACAGCGCATAGCCTCGGGCAATGCGTGGGACAGGTGCAGATAGGCACCGCCGGTCAGCACGGGCAGTGTTTTATGTGCCGAATCGCAGCACAGATCGGCGCCCTGATCCATGGCATGCAGGGAAGGCGTCAGAAACCGCAGATAAGCGCCATGCGCCTGATCAACAAGCAGACGTGTTCCGAAGCGATGGCAGACCTCTGCCAGATCTCTGACCGGTGCGAGCCCTCCAAGATAATCCGGACTGGTGATGTAGACGGCGGCCGGAGGACAAGGAAGGCCGGATAATACGCGGGTCAGATCCTCGGGAGTGATCCGGCAGGAGCACAGGGCATTGTCCTGCCCGGCTGCAGGCCATAGCCAGCTGACGGGAAAATCCAGCAGTGCTGCTGCGGATACGAAGGACTGGTGTACATTTCTGGCGGCGACGATCATTCGGGAACAGCCGGGCAGACGATAGGTCAGAGCGAGCTGCAGCATGGCACGGATGCAAAGACTGGAGCCCTCAGCGGAGTATACAGTCGCGGCAGTGCCAAACAGCACTGCCGCGTTGCGCTCACTCTCACCGATGATACCGTCGGCCATATAGAGGGCGTCGGCCCCCCTGACCTCCGTGATGTCCAGTGCTTCACAGCCCAGCGGACCATGGCCCTTGTGCCCGGGCATATGGAAGCGTGCAATGCCGGAAGCAGCATAGCCTGCAACAAAATCACAGATTGGTGTAGAGATTTCCATTTGCAAGCTTATACCTCATCGGCTTCTGCGGCCTTCATCATGATCGCACATTCAATGCGCTTGCGGAACAGCTCACAGCCGGGCTCATAAACACCGCGTATGCTGCCGGTAGCATGGTAGGCATTGGCTGCACAGCCGCCGGAGCAATACAGCTTGGCCCAGCAGTCAGCGCATTCGGGTCTGGCATAGGCATTACAGCTGCGGAATTCCTCCCGCAGGGCGGTATTGGTTACCCCATCCCAGATATTGCCCAGACGATAGGCCTCCTCGCCGACAAACTGATGGCAGGGATACAGGTCACCCCAGGGGGTAACTGCCATATATTCCGTACCGGAGCCGCAGCCTGAGATCCGTTTATAAATACATGGGCCTCCGGTCAGATCAATCATATAATGGTAGAAGGTAATGGGCTTTCCTTCACGTCTGCGACGGATCATATCCTTTGCAAGGATCTCGTACTGCTCTTTGACAATCTCGATGTCCTCGGGTGTCAGGGCAGAGGGGTCGTCCGGGGAGCTGACGACCGGCTCCATGCTGAGCTCAGTAAAGCCCAGGTCTGCCATGTGGAAAACATCCTTTGTAAAGTCCGGATTGGCGTGGGTAAAGGTGCCACGCATGTAATATTCCTGTGTACCGCGGGCTTTGACCAGCTTCTGGAATTTGGGGACAATACGGTCATAGCTGCCATTGCCGGCATAATCAACACGGCTGCGGTCATGGATTTCCTTTCTCCCGTCCAGGCTCAGAACAACGTTATGCATCTCCTTGTTCGCAAATTCGATGACGTCGTCGTCGATCAGCATGCCGTTGGTGGTCAGGGTAAAGCGGAATTTTTTGTGGACTTCCGCTTCACGACTTCTGGCATAGGCCACAAGCTGCTTGACAACATCCCAGTTCATAAGGGGTTCTCCACCAAAAAAGTCCACCTCGAGGTTTGTGCGGTGGCCGGAATGCGCAATCAGAAACTCCAGGGCCTGTTTGCCAACCTCAAAGCTCATGACGGCACGGTCGCCATGATATTTGCCCTGACTGGCAAAGCAGTAGGAGCAGTTCAGGTTACAGGTGTGAGCGACGTGCAGACAAAGTGCCTTGACGACGTCGCCACTGCGTTCCTTAAAGGTGCCGGCCATATCGGCAAAGGTGTCGGGGGTGAAAAGCTTCCCGGCGGCCTCGAGACTATGAATGTCGGAAAGACAGTCCCAAAGCTCCTGCTCAGTTGCATCGTCCGGGTATTTTTCCAGCATGGCGGCAACAATGGCATCCTCCGGGGAGCCGGCATCGCACATGGCAATCATATCATAGGCAACCGGGTCTACCACATGGATCGAACCGGAACAGGTATCCAGAACGATATTATAGCCGTTCAGCTGATACTGATGAATCATGGAATCTATTTCCTCCTGATGTAGTTTGAAATAAAGCACAGAAAGCGGGGATGTGGGAAAGTACAGAAAAAGGGCACCGCACTGCGGCGGTGCCGATTTCACAATTCAGAGGGGATCAGCGATTGCTGTTCTCGCACTGCTGGTTAGCAACACCGCAGGAGGTCTTGCATGCAGACTGGCAGGAGGTCTGGCACTCGCCGCAGCCGCCATTCTTTGCACTCTCGCAAAGGTTGCGGGTCTCAAGAGTCTTGATTCTTTCCATAATATCAATCTCCGTTCATTAAAATTCTCAGGCCGAATCCGGCACTGAATATCATTAAAAACTATACCATATTCCATATGGAAAGTCAACAAATCGTGACAGAATGGCCCAAATTACGCAGCTCCAGATTCCCGGCATGCTCCGGATGACAGGCTTGCTTAGCTTCAGTACTGACCGGAATGGAACAAAATGCGGAGAAATGGGAAAATATACAACATTTGTTGGCGCAAAGATTGCAAATACGCGGATAACATGGTAAAATTTACATCTGCAAATTAGTTATTCTAATCAGAATGATCAGAGGTAGATACAATGAACTTTATTTTTATTTCTCCGCAGTTTCCGAGAACCTACTGGAATTTCTGCGACCGCCTGAAGCGGAATGGTGTGAATGTACTCGGAATCGGAGACACCCCCTATGTAGAGCTTGACCAGAAGGTTCTGGAATCCCTGACAGAGTATTATTATCTCCCCAATATGGAGAATTATGACAGCCTTTACCGTGCCGTGGCTTTCTTTGCCTTTAAATATGGGAAGATTGACTGGATCGAGTCCAACAATGAATACTGGCTGGAGCAGGATGCCCGGCTGCGTACCGATTTTCATGTGACGACCGGTGTCGGCACTGATGATATTCATGGCTGGAAGAGCAAGGCGGACATGAAGGCCTATTACGCCAGGGCTGGGGTACCTACCGCCCGTTGTCACAAGGTTACCACCAGAGAAGCATGTAAGAACTTTCTGGAGGAGGTAGGCTATCCTGTTATCGTGAAGCCTGATAACGGTGTCGGTGCGGCAGATACCTTCAAACTGGAAAATGAGGCGCAGTTAGATGCGTTTTTTGATGCTCAGCCGCAGCATCCTTATGTATGCGAGGAATTTATCACCGGAGATATTGTCTCCTATGATGCGATCATTGGTGATGACTATCAGCCTCTGTTTGAATCCTGCACCGAGTGGCCCCCATCGATTGCGGATATCGTCAATCTGGATCTGAACCTGAAGTACTATGTTCGCAAGGATGTTCCCGAGGCGCTCCGGACTATGGGCCGTAGCTGCGTAAAGGCTTTTGGCGCAAGGAACCGCTTTGTACACATGGAATTTTTCCGACTGACACAGCCCCGCAGAAACCTTGGCGAAGTGGGAGATTATGTGGCGCTGGAGGTTAATATGCGCCCCGCCGGCGGCTATACACCGGATATGATGGACTTTGCGCACAGCCTTGACGTCTATCAGATCTGGGCGGATATGGTTACCACCGGCAAACGGACCTTCCCTGAGCCGGAACAGGAATATTGCTGCGCCTACGCCGGACGTAAGGACGGCAAAAACTATGTTCACACACATGAAGAGATCATGGAGAAGTACGGAGCGGTTATGATGATGTGTGAAAAAATGCCCGATATGATGGTCCGTACCATGGGCAACCAGTCCTACACAGTCCGGCTTGACAGTGAAGACGAGGTAAAGGAATTCTTCGCGTTTGTGGATGAGCAGTGTTGAAGGAACGTAAAAAGCTGTAACGAAAACAGCGCCATCCGGGTGAAGTTTGTCAGAGCCGTTTAACCGGGACCAGGCTGTCCGGGCTGTGAAATCAGTGTGCATGGTCCGGGAGTCCGGCAAAACGAAAAATACTCAGATTCCGTCACAGTAAGCCAAATAGTAAAGACTGATCTCTGAGCAGCCACCGGGAGTGTTTCGGGGGCTGCTCTTTTTTTTCATGAAATAGGTCACTGGCTGTTCATATGACAGGCAGCCGGCATAAGAAATAGGCTTCCCCGGGAAGCCTCAAAGTAGCAGAAATATCAGCAGCTGTCAGTTAGCGGCTGGACGAAAATGGGTTCTGGCACAAAACTTGCAAGTAAAATAATGACATGGTATACTGGCAGAAAAGGAGGGACTGTTATGCTGGTCGGTATGAACCTGACACCATCCCAGACGGTAACACCGCAGATGATCGCAACCATGAATATCCTGCAGTATGGCACACAGGAGCTTTCAGACTATCTCAGCGAGCTCTCCTGCTCCAATCCTATGGTGGAGCTGTCAGAGCCGGAAAAGGATAAGACGGAGCTGACGGGGGGAGCAGGTCACGATGCTCAGAATTCTCAGGCTCAGGCAGAGCAGGAACGCTTTGCCCTGCGCCGGCAATGGCTGCGGGAGCATGACCGTCAGAACCGAAGCTATTATTCCACGGAGGAATGGAACGGAGCCGAAATACCGGATCCCTCCCATGGCGGCGATACCCTTGCCGATGTCATACGGGATCAGATCATGACAATGCGACTTTCATCAGCGCGTTACCGGGCTGTGATCGCGGTTGCCGAGCTGCTGAACGGGCATGGCTTCTTCGACAGCACTATGGAGGAAGTCTGCCGGGTAGCGGGGGTGGACATAAAAGAAGCAGAAGCCGCACTGGAGCTTGTGCGCAGCCTTGAGCCAGCCGGTCTGGGCGCATCGGATGTCCGTGACAGTCTGCTTCTTCAGGTAAAGCGCCGGCAGCCTGTCAATCAGGTCTCGGTCTGCATGCTTGAACGGTATTTTCATCGGCTGGGAAGCTGGTCAAACCGGCGTTTTGCCGGGGAACTGAAGGTTTCAGAGTGTGCGATAGAAGAAGCAATGGAGGAAATCCTGAGCCTGCATCCATATCCGGGGGATGGCTATAGCCCCGTATCGTCAGCTTATAATGAGACGGTTTATATCCGGCCGGACCTCTATATAGCAGTGTTGCACGATCATCTGGAGGTGTGGAGTAATCGTGAGGAGCTACCGGGAATCAGACTGAATGAGACCTATCTGAAGCTGATGCGCAGCAGCGACGACCCAGAGGTCAGACGATATCTGCGGGAGCATTATGTCCGCGCGGAGCAGGTGATCCGCAATGTGAAAAACCGTTCTGATGTGATGCTGCAGTGTGCAGAAGTGATCGCCCAACTGCAGGAGGACTATTTCCGCGGCGGTCAGCTCCACCCTATGACCATGAAGGACGTGGCTGCGGAGCTGGGGGTCCATGAATCTACCGTTTCACGTGCCGTGCGGGATAAATATATTCAATACGAAAGAGGCATTGTCCCCATGGATTACTTTTTTTCCCGGAGTGTGGGGCGGAATGACAGCATGAGCCGTCATATGATCATGGAAGTTATGCGGGAGATCCTGCGGGAAGAGGACAGACGAAATCCGCTGAAGGATGAAGAAATGTCGGAGCTGATGGAGGTACGGGGAATTTCTATTTCCCGGAGGACGGTAGCAAAATATCGCTGTGAGTTGGGTGTGCCGACAGCCTCCAACAGAAAAGTTGTATAAATATCGTACAGTGTGCTATAATCATACATATTAAACTCGAACAGGAGTGAGAATATGTCAGAAGCCTTTCATATCCCAGCGCTGGAAACCGATGAGGGCAGGCTGCTGGTGGAAAATATGCTGGAGGCCACAGTGGATGCGGCACTGCTGCTGGATAAAGATCTGAAGGTTCAGTATATCACAGCCGGCTTTACAGCCCTGACCGGTCAGAGCCAGGCGGATTATGCCGGGAAGACTCTGGAACAGCTGAAGCTGGAGGATCAGGAAGGAATGATCTGTCAGGTTCTGACATCCGGTCAGCGGCGTATGGGCGTTTCCATGGAGATCGGTGGTCAGCATCTGCTGACAAATCTGATTCCTGTAATCTGGGATGAACAGGTAACCGGTGTTGTGGTGCTGGTGCTTTTCCGGAGCATGGCGATCCTTAAACGAGCCATAGGTGAACAGGAAAGAATATACAGTAACAGGGAAAAAAGTCCTGCCGTGGGAAAAAAAGCCTACGATTTTTCTGATTATATTGGTGATAGTCCCGAGGTGCTCAGACTGATTGAACAGTGCCACCGGATCGCACATTCACCTTATCCGGTGCTCTTAATCGGTGAGACTGGTGTGGGCAAGGAAATTCTGGCCGGCGGTATCTACCGGGAATATTGTGCCGGGAGGAATCTGCCTTTTGTCAAGATCAACTGCTCTGCAATCCCGCGGGAGCTACTGGAATCCGAACTGTTTGGCCACGAAAAAGGTGCCTTTACCGGAGCCAATGCGGTACAGAAGGGCAAATTTGAACAGGCGGCGGGGGGCGTTCTGCTCTTGGATGAGATCGGTGAGATGGATATCACGCTGCAGTCCAAGCTCCTGCGTGTGCTGGAGGAGCGGGAGTTTGAACGGATCGGCGGCAGCAGGACCATTCCACTGACAGCAAAGATCATTGCCAGCACCAATGAAAATCTGAAGCAGATGGCGGCAGAAAAGCGCTTTCGCATGGACCTGTACTACCGTCTCAATACCTTTGAGATCAATATCCCTCCTTTAAGGGCAAGAAAACAGGATATTCCCAAGCTGATCGAGCACTTTATGCGCCAGGATAATCTGCATCTGGAATTTACGCAGGATGCCATGAATATGATCTTCCACTATAACTGGCCCGGAAATGTGCGCGAGCTGCGCAACGTGCTGAACCGTCTCTACTTCCTTTATCCCAATACAGTGATAGATGTCAGGCACATCTACGACGCCACAGGCGAGATGTTCCATCTGGTAAAGCTGGAGGAATACCGCAGCTTTTCCGACCCGCTTCCGGAGCCGACTTTGACTCCTGTCAGCTATGACGAGTCAGGAAACGCGGTGGAGCTGCCGGTCAACGCAGCAGAGGACAAAGCGGCAGCTACTCCGGATCCGTCAGGGACTGCACCACAGAAAGCAGAAGGAGAGTTCCTGACTCTGCAGCAGCTGGAGCAGGATTATATCGCAAAGGTACTCAAGGCTGTTGGGGGGAACTATTCCAGGGCTGCCCGCCTTCTGGGAATCAGCCGTTCCACCCTTTATGACAAGGCAAGAAAATACAAGCTTTTATAATATGTTAACCCATATCCCAAAGAAGGAGGCAATACTATGAAAACCCTGCTCAAAAATGCGGTGCTTCTGGACGCAAACTACAGCGGTGAAGCACTGGACGTTCTGGTGGACGGTCGCACGATCGCAGCCATTGGAACGGAGCTCTCAGGTGCAGATGAGGTCATCGATCTTTCGGGCTGTACGCTGCTGCCCGGCTTTATTGATGCACATGTGCATGTTGCCATGAAGGATGATCATTTTACGGATGTGGCACTGCTGGCCTGGGCACAGAACGGCGTTACCACTGTTCGTGAGCCCGGCATGCTTTGCACACTGCAGCAGGATGCTTATGCGGCCTGGATCGGGGAGCAGAATAAACGCCCCGAAACCGCACGTCTGGTGGCAACCGGGAAGTATATCGATATTGCAGGTGGCTATGGAGCGGGCCCGGATCCAAACCGTGCTGTAGGCAATATTGTGGAGACCATAGAAGAGGCTGAAGCGGCTGTACAGCAGGCGCACGACCTGGGCTTCCCAGGCACCAAGATCGGCATTCAGGATGGAATGCCCGGTAATCCACGCATGAGCAATGAGATGATCGCGGCCATTACGGCAAAGGCGGCGTCCCTGGGGATGTTTACCCTCTGTCATATCGGTAAGTCCGCGTCTCTGGAGGATATGGTGAATAATGGCATCGGGGAAGCAGGACATACTCCCGGTGACCGTATGTCCGACGATCTGATCGCAGCTATGGCGCAGAAGGGCATTCCTATGATCACTACCATCGGCGACCCGGATAAATCTCCAGAGCCGCCGGATATGGAAGAACTGATGAAAATGATGGGTGGCCCGGGTGGCCCGGGTGGCCCGGGTGGAATGCCCGGCGGCCCGATGGGTGGACCCGGTGGAATGCCCGGCGGCCCGATGGGTGGCCCCGGCGGAATGCCCGGCGGACCTGGCGGGCCCGGAAATATGTCTTCTGAGGCAAAGAAGGAGCAGAACCGTATTATGAAGGAAAACTGCAGGCGTCTGTACGACGCAGGCGGTAAGGTGGTCATCGGAACAGATCTTATGCGGTCCAGGGATTTCAGCAAGGACGCGGTGATCCCAACGACCGAACTCAGACAGCTCTGCGAGGCGGGGATTCCCTTTACAGAGGCGATCAAGGCCGGCACGATTTATGGCGCGGAGGTCTGTGGAACAGCCGATGAAGAGGGCACGATCGAGGTAGGAAAGCTTGCCAATCTGATCGCTGTTCCCGGTACAGTTGATGAGAGCTTTACAGCCCTGGATTCGGTACCCTTTGTCATGCACTATGGCAGGATCATCAAGGATGTTCGCTGATTTGCAGAAGGAGGAAATACGATTATGACCTATACAGTACTCAGCCCCTGGGCCCAGGTGGACCAGTCTAACCTCTATGGGCTTTCCCCCAGACTGGATACCCTCAATGGTAAGACCATCGGAATGTTTGGCGATTTTATGAATACCGCAACCTATATGCTGCAGGTTGTGGAGGAGGAAATCCTGAAGGTCTACCCGGAGGCAAGGTTTGATTATTTCAGCTATAAGACCGAGACCACGGATATTGCAAAGGATCCTGCGGTTGCTGAGGAATTCGGTGCATGGATGGACCGGGTCGATGCAGCACTGGTGTTCTACGGCTGTGTGCCGTCGAGCTCCCTCTTCCTGGGCTATAATGCTGCCTGTATGGAGAAGCATGGGATTCCGACTGTTATGGCAGTGGTCCCCAGAACCTACTCTGCCGGTGTCCGCGGCGTCAAGGCACGTTGCGTCCCGGGCCTGCGCATTGTGCAGTATATGCCCCTTGTTCTGGATATTTTCGGCCACTGTGACCTGACCATTATGAAGCAGAACATGGGAGAGACCGCAGTCCCCTTCGCAAAGGAACTGATGGAGGGGCTGACGCTGCCCCTTACCGAAGAGGAAGCGAACCCCACGCCGGCCAGTCAGGCTTTGGCGAATGACCTGCTGACCGGCACGCCGGATGAACTGTCGGACCTTTTCTATTCCTATGGCTGGACGAATGGCAGTCCCATCAGGCTGCCCACCCGTGAGGCCGTGGACGAGATGCTTCAGGGTACACCCTATCCCGCAGATTATGTGGTTGCCAAGATCCCGCCCATGATGGGCTGTGCTACGGTGGAAAAGATTGCCGTCAATGCCGTTATGGCCGGTTGTCTGCCTACCTATATGCCTGTACTGATCGCAGCTGTCCAGGGGGCCATGGATCCGAAGATTTATCTTGAGGGCTGGTGCTGCAGTCAGTCCACCTGGGGTCCGGTCATCACCGTCAGTGGCAAGGTGGCAGAAGATATCGGCTTCAATACCGCTGACCATGCGCTGACGCCTGCCTTCCGTGCCAATGCTACCATTGCCCGTGCCTTCGGAAATATCATGATGAATATCGGAGGTGTCCGTCCGGGCGTGGAGGACCTGTCCGAGATGGGCCATGAATTCCGTCAGGGCTTTGCAATGGGCGACAGTCTTGCGAACAACCCCTGGAAGCCCCTGCATACTGATTTTGGCTTTGAGGAGGAGGACAGCGCAGTTACTATGTTCTGGCCACAGGAGCACCGCGCTCTGAAGGCCGGCAATGTGGCAGGCTATCTGACCGAGCTCTGCCGCATTGTGCCCTACGGCTGGGATCCCGGCATGTGTATTGTCATGACACCTCAGTGCGCAGCTATGTTCGCACGTGAGGGCTGGACCAAGCAGCGTATCCTCAATTACATTGTAGAGTATGGCCGCCGGCCCGGTACTGAGGTGGATATTGCATGGCTTGTGGGTAACAACCATCCGCCAAAGACTGTGGATCTGCCTGTAAACCTCAGCCACTCCACCCGAATCTTCTGGACGGATGAGCATATGTTCATTACGGTGGCAGGAGGCAATGCCGGAACCATGATGACGGTTTACGACGGCGGCGGAGACCACGGCGGACCCTCCTGCGCGAAGATCGAACTGCCGGAGAACTGGGACGAGCTCTGCAAGGAATATGCACCGAAATCCGCAAAGCCCAGCTACATCAATTACTGAGTCAGATCCTCCCGGGAGGCATTGCCTCCCGGGAGAAGAAAATTAAAGCCGGGAGTGTAAGCTATGAATCCGTATCCGAATCTTTTATCTCCAAAAAAAGTAGGCAATATCCTGTTTAAAAACCGTATTTTTACGGCCCCCACCGGCGTCCATGCCCTCCAGCATGGAGAGCTGTCCTTTCAGGAGGCTGTGATCACCCATTTCGGCAATCGTGCAAAGGGCGGTGCGGCCATGGTCACCTGTACCGGTGTCCAGGTCAATCCCAATATGAAGTCCGACGGCAGCCATCTACATATCAACCCCTATACCACGGAGGGCCTGCGTTCCCTGTACGAGCTGGCAGCGCGCGTGCACCATTATGGAGCAGTGGCCTCCATGCAGCTTTCCGACCAGTACCGCTATGATCAGTACTATGCTGTGGGTCCCGGCCTGAAAAAGTTTGGCCGTGATTCGGTGGAGATGCCCCGTGAAATCATTGAGCAGAAGGTGAAAATGTATGGAGATGCCGCCGAAATCGTGAAAAAGGCCGGCTTTGATATGTGCATGTTCCATATCGGCCACGGCGGTGAATGGGGGCAGTTTCTTTCCAGGCGCTATAACCATCGTACCGACGAATTCGGAGGATGTCTTGAAAATCGTGCCCGTTATCCAATGATGATCATTGACGAGATTAAAAAGCGCTGCGGCAAAAACTTCCTTATCGAGCTCCGCTTCTCCGTATCCGAGGTGGATCCTGAGGGGATCACCGTAGAGGAAAGCGTGGAGTTTGTAAAGCTGCTGGATGGTCATGTGGATCTGCTCCACTGCTCCTGCGGCATGAATACAGCTCGTTATTTTACCACCACCCATCCCTCAGGCTTCCTGCCGGATACCCCCAATGTCAGGTACGCGGAGGCAATCAAAAAGTCCGGCACGAAGATCCCTGTGGTGGCAATCGGAGCCATCCAGAATCTTGAACAGGCAGAGGAGATCATAGCCTCCGGAAAGGCGGATTTTGTATCCATCGCCCGGGGCGTGATTGCGGATCCCGATCTGGCAAACAAGGCTTATGAGGGAAGAGGCGAGGATGTCCGTCCCTGCATCAAATGTTTCAAGTGCCATGACGGGGCCTGCTATTACGACCATTTTGTCTGCTCTGTCAATCCAGAGATCGGCATTGAGGACCGCCTGGACCGCTATATCCTGCCCACAGAGGGCGGCAAGAAAATCTGTGTTGTGGGCGGCGGCCCGGCAGGCATGCAGGCGGCGGTTTATCTGGCAGACCGTGGACACAGAGTCACGCTGTTTGAGACAAAGGACCATCTGGGTGGACAGCTGAACTTTGCTGATCATGCAGTCTTCAAGCGCGATCTGGGGCGCTTTAAACAGTATCTGATCCGTCAGACAATGAAGCGTGCTGCCATTACGGTAAAGCTGAATACTGCCGCAACCCACGAGCTGCTGACAGCGGAAGCACCTGACTATGTCATTATTGCGGTAGGCGCAGAGCCACTGGTGATTCCAATTCCCGGTGTGGAGAAAACCGTTAAGGCGCCTGATGTATTCGGCCACGAGGATGCGCTTGGCCAGAAGGTTGTCATCATTGGTGGCGGTCAGGTTGGTGCAGAGACAGGAATCCATCTGGCGCAAAAGGGCAAGGATGTCACCATACTGGAGATGCAGGCGAAGATTGCACCGGATGCCTGGTTTACCTATAAATGGGCCATGGATATTGAGCTGAACGAGCGGGAAAATCTGCACTGTATTACAGGCGGCCGCTGCTCCGCTATTACGGATTCCTCTGTTACCTATGTGGATGCGGATGGCGAAGTGCAGACCCTTGAGGCAGACAGTGTAGTACTCTGCGTGGGCTTCCGCCCGAAGACGGAACTGGCAGAAAGTCTGATCCTGCCGGGGGTACGATATGCTGTGATTGGCGACTGCAAGGCGGTCGGTACTGTCCAGCAGGCAATCCGAGGAGCGTTTGACACAGCAATGACAATCTGAGCATACAGAAAAGAAAAGCTCCGACAGATTTTCTGCCGGAGCTTTTTAACAGAAATCAGAACATAGCCGGGGTAGCTACCTGATAAGCGCTTACCAGAATGTCACCGACATAATCACCGGGGGCATAGGGAAGCTCTTTACCGTTTACCACCAGCTTTACATCACAGCCGTCAGGCGTGATGATCTTACTGCTCGCATCAATGTGCAGAGCGGACATGTAGCTCTTGCCTATGACGGTCCAGGTGCTTCCATTCTTCAGAGTCAGGATAACGCCATTGTTGACGACAGGGCAGGGCCTGTCATAGACCTGATAAATTTCCTTGCGGTTTTCACCGGAAATCGTCTTGCTGGCATGCAGAGCCCGGGAGGCGGAAATAATGCCTTCAATCTCAACATGGTCCAGTGTCAGCACCAGGTTAATGGGGTAGTTCCTGGGCATGCTCATGCCACCGGGAGCGGGGGCCGAACCGGGACCACCTGCGGGCGGAGCTCCGGCCGGTGCGCCTGTGGGAGCGGGGCCTTTGGATTTGTCAGGACCGCCGGGAAGATCTGGACCACCGGGCTTTTTGTCGCCGCCGGGAGCAGGCATGCCGGGCATCATTTTGGGCTTTGCGGCATTGGTAATGCCATTGTAAAAGTCTCCGATGATGGTCATGTCCTTAAAATAGGCCTGCAGGTCGGTGCACCAGGCGTCCTGCTTGAAGTTCCAGATGGAAAATTCCCGCAGATTTGCTTTGGTGACATCATGGTCAGGATCCTTTACAGGAATTTCAGTATCTACCTCCACCTCAGACTTGCCAAAGCCGGGATCGTCAGAGTCAAACATCTGCAGGATGACCCGGTTGCCGGGCTCCAGCTTGGCGTTTTCACAGTAGATGTTGGGGAAGCAGGAACGGGCAATGAAGGTGGAACGGCCGGAACGGATGGTGGAATCCTTTACGATCAGCTTGCCGCCCTGGTTGGACTGCCACATAACGCCGAAGCGCCCGCCGATGATCTCGGAGCCGTTGATGAATTCGCCACCGGCACGCTCATTGGCGACCTTCAGGGCTACATCGGGCGCATACATCCTGGTATGATCAAAAATGTTGTTGCAGTTGCCGATGGCGTAAGAGCCGTAGCCGTGGCGGCCGGTGATGGCAACGTCGCAGTCCTTGGCATAGACGCGTACGGTGCACTCCTCGGGCCATTCCTTGGGGCTGTCGATGCCGTCGGTGGAAAGCACGCCCCAGTTTTCCGAGGTGATCTTGCAGTTTTCAAAGCGTGCAGAGGAATCATTCTCTACATTGATGGCACGGGTGGTGCCCCAGCCGCCGGAGACATAGGTCATACAGGCCTTGCCGGGGCGGAGCTTCTGGACGGCCTGAATCTGCTCGGGTCTGCCGCCCTGGCAGTGGATCACGGAATCCTTCACAGTGAATCTGGCCTTGCCGCCCGAAACAATGGCGTCGTTGCGGATGCCCTGATTGCTGATGTTCAGGTTTTCGAAGACGGCTTCGGTTTCACCGCCGATGAGAATGCCTGCACCCAGACCCTTGCCGTCATCGGGGCTGTGGCCGGTGTTCCGGATGGTCAGATCCTTTACCGTATAGCTGCCGTTCTGCAGGACCATGCCGTTGAAGGCCTCGCCCTGCGATGTGATACTGCCGCCGCAGATGGTGGTGCCCTCGATGCTGCCGCCTACATAGGCGTCTGTTACAGAGTTGCCGGCATCAAGCCCATCTGCAGTGCCTACGATGGCTGCGCGGTACTCCGTGGGAGGATCGCCGGGCTTGGGATGCATGCCGGAGATCGGGGCCTCAATGAGGTCGGTAACGGCCAGCGTGATCCTGCCGCTGTAGCTGCCGGGCAGGGGATCCATCTGGACGCCATCGACGACCATGGTCAGAAGCTTGCCCTCCGGGGCTTTGAGTGCGGCACCCTCGCGGATTTCAAGACTGTCCAGCACTGTGGAGGCTTCAACCGTGTAAGTGTCTGTGATGATCAAGTGAAACAGCTCCTTTCGAGAATAAAACAGATTGCGTGATAAAATGATTGAAATTACAACATAATACTTAATGACTGTACAGAAAACAGACGGTTTTTACTCAATATCCAGGGCGGCGTGATAGCCCTGATAGACAGCGGCTGTGATATTGGCCACCTTGCCGCAGTCGCCCACCACGGCAACATAGGGGGCTGTACCGCGCAGAGCGTCGGCCGCTGCACTGTTGGGCCGCTGGCCCAGTGCACAGATCACGGTCTTGCCTTCTATCAGAATCTCTTTCCCATCGGGCCCCTGCGCAGTGACGCCATCCGGGCCTGCCGCTTTTCCGGTATGCCCGGTATAAATTTTTACGCCCACACGGTCCAGCTCCTTTAAGAGCAGGGGACGGTGACGGATGTTGGCATCCGGGGCAAGAAGCTCCCGCATCTCCACAAGGGAGACGCTTTTGCCCTCCCGTGCCAGATGAACGGCAAGCTCGCTTCCGGCCAGGCCGCCGCCCAGGACAACGACAGAATCGGCCACCTCAGACTGCCTTCGGTAGTAGTCGTTTACAAGAATCACATTCCTGCCGTCCAGTCCGGGAATCCGGGGGACGATGGGGCTGGAGCCCAAAGCCAGGATCACAGCATCGGGGGACTCTGCCGCGATATACTCCGGGGTGACCTCCGTGTTTGTGCGGATCTCCACACCGGCCTTTCTGCACAGCAGCTCCAGTGTCTTACCCAGCTGATACATTTCATATTTGAAGGGAAGCGCCTGCTCCTCCTTCAGGATGCCGCCGATTTCGCTTTCCTTTTCACACAGGATGACCCTGTGGCCCCGTCTGGCAGCGGTTTCCGCAGCCTTCAGTCCGCCGGGACCTGCGCCTGCAACCAGCACCTTTCTGGAGGCTGCAGCCGGCCTGATCTCCATACCGTCCAGCTCCCGACCAATCATGGGGTTGACGGCACAGCGCCGGGTGGAGGTCATGGCGCGTTCTGCCATGCAGGTGAAGCAGCGCAGACAGCGGACGATCTCGTCGTCCCTTCCTGCCATCACCTTCCGCGGCAGCATATGGTCGGCCAGAAGCGCACGGCCCATGTAGACGACGTCCGCCTGACCGGAGGCGATGATCTCCTCCATCTGTGCGGGGTCATTGAGCCCGCCGATGGTGGCCACGGGAACGGAAACATGTTTTTTGATCTCCGCTGCCAGATAGACATTGACGCCGTGAGGCAGGAAGGAGGAGGGGTGGGTGCGGCCAAAGCCCTGCTGATAGCTGGCAGCGGAAACGTGCAGCAGATCGATATAGGGTTCCACCAGCTTGCAGATCTCGACGCATTCTGCGAGATCGTAGCCGCCCTCAAAGAATTCATCGCCGGAAACGCGCAGCTCAATGGGAAAGCCGGGGCCTACCTCAGCCCGGATGGCCTTCAGTACCTCGATGCAGAAACGCACACGATTTTCCCGGCTTCCGCCGTATTCGTCGGTCCTGTGGTTGAAGAAGGGGGAGAAAAACTGATTGATGAGCCAGCCGTGCCCGGCATGGACCATGATCATCTCAAAGCCGCATTTTTTGGCCAGCCTTGCATTTTCCCTGTAGCAGGCCACGATGTCGGCGATCATTTCCTTCGTCAGCGCCTTGACCGGACGGCCGTCCGGGCGGGTGCCCTCGCTGGGACCCCACTGACACATGGAGGATTTCTTTTCCTTGTCCTGCATATAGGTGCCGGCATACTGGCCGGAGTGGGAAAATTCCACAGAGGGAACGGCACCATGCCGCTTGATCGCATCAGCCGTCAGTGTGAAGCTGGGAATAGAACCGACTGTGGTGGTGTTCAGGTGGAAGGCATGGCTGCCGTCCGTATTGGGGTCAACCATGACCTCGGAAACGGTAACATTAGCTGCGCCGCCCTTTGCCCGCAGCTCGTAAAATGCTGTGGCACTGCGGCCGATACAGCAGTCGGCAGTGATTTCCGCACCGCTCATAGGAGCGGAAAACATACGGTTGCGGAAGGTGACATTGCCAATCCGTATGGGAGAACATAGATTCGGATATTTCAGTGTAAAGGACAATTCGGTACACACCTTTCATGAAGCTTCGTGCAAGCTTATTCCTTGCAAGAATTGTGCCATTTTCAGAAATCCCCGACAGCGTGCAGACTGCCGGGGATTTCCGGTCCGAGGCCGGAAGGCCTCCGGAGAGGGATCAGTGCTGAGGGATCTTCATTTCAGGCAGGGGAGGTGCTGTATGGGTATAGGCGTAGGCCTTTTCAGGATCGATGTATTCCATGAGCTCACGGAAGGTGATGCAGCGGCCGCCATTGTCGTAGATGCACTTGACGGTGTCTTCATAGGACATGGCACCGGGGAAGACATCCTGAACCTCGTGGAAGACAGTCAGAGCGACCCGGCCGTTCGTGGCATTCTCCAGTGCGGTCTTGATGCTTGCCTCATCCATGAACATGACGCCGGGAATGCACATGGGGGTATCGATGTGCGGGTCGTAAAGTGCATTGCCCTTCATCTCCGGGCTCACACCACGGTAATCGCCGCGGCCCCATACATAGCCGAGCTCGCGCAGGGTTTCCTCTACCTCCGGGGTGCAGCGGCCCATAGGATAGCCGAAGGTGATGGGCTTGGGAATGCCGTATTCGGCGCAGCGGGCCTCAATGGCCAGGGCCTCCGCGCGGACATAGTCGGGACCATTATAGGAAAACTCGTTCAGATGATGCTGGGAGTGGTTGCAGATCTCATGGCCGCGGTCGCTGAGCTCCCTGATCTGTTCCCATGTCATGAAGTGCGTCTTGTCAGAGAAGCCGTAGCCCTTCATGGACATTTCCATTTCGCAGACCATCAGGTTTGCCTTGCCGCCGTACTGTTCCAGAACAGGGCAGGCCCGTTCGTAGTGATCAATGGTGGCATCGTCATAGGTCATGAGCACAAGTCGGTCCGGAACGGGCTTTACGACGGGATCGGCTGCAGTCATGGCAGCCTGCAGCTCTGCATTGCCGAAGCCAAGTACAGTCTGCATCTCTTCGTCGGGAACGGTCTCGCCTGCCAGGATTCTCTGCATAAGGGCGGTGGCTCCGGCTGCCGCGGGATTGCCGAAGGGGCCGCCGCCGGCATAAAGCTCCGGGAAGCAATTCTGGAAGAGGTCGTATTTTACATAGCGGTCAGGGTCCAGAATGCGCTTCCGGACATCATATACTGAGAGTGCTTTAACCAGATTCTGAACATCCATGGGGATTCCTCCTTTAAAATGGGCATATGCGATAGAATGATCTGCCTGTATTCTATCACATATGCCCGCTGTTATCACAGTATTTTTTACGAGTTCAAAGCTTTTATCTTCCGCCTGAAATTAGTTCAGATAATCGCCGAATGCCTCTTCTACCTCGGCAAGGCGGTCATGATACTGGTCGATTCCTGTCTGGCCCAGCTCCATGAACTCGTCGAGACCGCAGCCGTTCAGAGCCTCCATGAATTCATCCCAATCCGCGTTCAGGTCCTTGTCGCCGGTGATGAACTTGCAGGTATACTCCTGGAAGAAGGTGGATACATCAGACTGGATGGTATTGTAGCGGGAGGACTGATCGGTGGTCATGGTGGACATGGTATTGCCGGCACGGCTTCCGGTCCAGACATTGGCAGCTTCCAGCTGTGCATCGTTATAGGATGCGAGATAGCGGTCGTTGTCATAGTGGAAGGGACCGTCCTTGAAGAAATAGTAGGTCATCATGATATTTGCGCCGAGGCCGTATTCATCGTCGGTGATCAGCTCGGTGAAGGAATGGCTGCCGTCCTCGTTGACAACATAGGTCTCGCCCTCGGTGCCCCAGTTGCAGAAGTCGTAGCCGTCCTCGGTGTAGAATTCGTTGAGCACTGCACACAGAAGTTCAATGTTATCGGTAGCGGTGGTAACCGAGAAACCGCCCATGCCGTCAACGCCATTGCCCTTAACGGCCTTGGAGTAGGTTGCGGGGTTGATCTCCTGACCCTCGGTCTCTACAGGCCAGGCAATACCGGCCAGTACACCGTCGGCATCGGATTCGGTCAGCTGCAGCTGCTCTGCGGCAAGATAGGAAACATAGGTGAAAAAGACGCCGATCTCACCATTGTTGATGAGGGTCGTATCGGGATAATCAGAGCCTCCGAGGCTGATAAAGTCGGGGTAGATGAGGCCTTCTTCATACCACTGGTGCATCATTTCGAGATAGGTCTTGTAGCCTTCCTCAGTGGCGGCAAATTTAAATTCTCCACTGTCGGGATCAGACCATGTGGGGAAACCGGAGCCGCCGGAATAGCCCATGGTGCCATAGCCGCCGCCAAGATCGCCAGGTACATCGCCATAGGCGGTGATCCACATAGTGGCACCGTAATTATCCTTGAAGGCGGTCAGTACCTCGTGCCAGTCATCGTAGGTCACAGGGGTATCCAGGCCGAGCTCATCCAGCCAGTCCTGACGGATGACGGGACCATATTCCGCCAGAGCGTCCGCATCATTGATGCCGTAGAAGGTGGTGAGGTGAAGATCGGTGGAGAAGGCAAGGGATACGGTATCAATCCCCGCGCCGAAAAGCTCATTTACATAATCCGGCATGTAATCCACATAATCCCACAGATCCGTGAGGACATCATCCTCCACGGCGCCGTCAACGCCGGAGGAATAGTTCAGCGAGCCGACAATGATGTCGGTATAATCGCCGGAAGCGATCATCAGGTTCTGTTTATCGTTGGAATCCAGGAAGGAATACAGGTCGACCTGAATATCTGCTCCGGTACGTTCCTCCAGCCACTGGGCCCAGCCCAGCACACTGCCGTCATCGCCGATCAGGGCGGAGCCGGTCAGAGATGGGGTGGTGGACATGGAAACGCTGATGGAGAAGTCTTCGGTTAGAGGAAAGTCCACCAGATGGACGATTTCTTCCGGCTCTTCCACTTCTTCCGGAGCTTCCACGGAAGCTTCTGCCTCGGCAGCAGAAGCAAGAGCGGGCTCTTCCACAGTGGAAACCGGGGCGGCTTCTGTTCCGGCCTCGGATGTGCTGACCGCAGCGGAGTCCGTAGCTTCTGAAGCAGGGGCTTCCGCACTGCCGGAGGAATTGCCGCAGCCTGCCAGCATGCCCAGCATGAGGGCAGCGATCAACAGAAGTGCGAATAATTTCTTTTGCATATAGAGATACCTCCTAAAATAGAACTGCTCAAATTCATTGCAAGTTTTGTGCCAGACCGCCCGTCCAGCAGTCAGAGCTGACGGTCAGACTTTTGCCTGATAATTGCACGAGAATCAGACATCGACCGAAAATACTACACATATATAAATTTCCGGGCTTCTGATGAAGCCCGGAAATTTTACAGGTTCTGATTACTGCGCCATATAGCGCTCATAGGTTGTCTGATAGATTGCAGTCAGATCAGCTACTCCCATATTTTCGCAGTTGGCAATGTAGGTGCTCCAGGCGGCGTCGTCCAGGACGCTTTCGCCGCAGATCCAGCTCAGAAATGTCTCGGAAATATAGGTGCCGAGATCGCCGGAAATGTTGGAGGCCTCTGCAGTTTCTTCGGTGGTCATCATGTTTTCTGCACCGATGGGGAAGTCATATTCGCCGGTGCTGCCGTTGTCAATGATCTCCTGGCAGGCAATCTGGGCATCGGTATAGCTGAAATTGAACTTGCTGTCGTCATAAACACCGCAGATGTACTCGGCAGGAGTAGCGGTTGCGTAGAGCATGGCAGCAGTGGTATAGCCGCCCTCGTAGTTCATGACCAGGTCGGTCCACTCCGGATTGCCGTCTGCATCCAGCTCATAGCCCTCACCCTCGATGCCGTAGTTAAAGAGCAGGGTGCCCTCGTCGGAGAAAATATAGTTGACCAGCTGGCAGATCAGGTCGATGCTTTCCTCGCTGGCAGCTGTGGACACAGCCCAGGACTGGGTACGGATGATCTCGCCGGAGCCCTTCATTTTAACGGTGTCGCCCTCGTTTACGGTCAGGAAGGGGAGACCTGTCACATTGATGCCGTTGGCTGCCGCCTCACCGATGGTCTGAGCATTGACATTACCGATGCCGAACAGGGTGCCGGCGGAAACCATGTTTGTCTGCTGGAAGACCTCATAGGACAGGAAGTCGGTGTAAATGAGCCCCTCCTGGAACCAGGCAGCGATCATTTCCAGATAAGAACGCATTTCCTCGGTGGTGGAACCGAATTCTACGGTACCGTCTACCACGCGGAAGGATTCTACTCCGGTGCCGGTGGAGCCGAAGGCCGGCAGATTCATGCCGCACAGGATAACGCCGTCGGCACCTTCGTTGCTGAGACCGTACTGCAGACCGGTGGCGTCGTGAACAGCAGTAAGAATATCGTGGAATTCATCCAGGGTGGAGGGAGTATCCAGGCTCAGTTCATCCATGACATCCTGATTGACGCCGATCACAAAGTTATCAATGTAGGGATCCTGATGGACCTGGGGGAAGGTGGCGATTCGGCCGGAAGCGGTCATCAACTGCTTGATGCCGTCGTCACCGTTGGCGTAGAGGGCTGCCATCAGGTTGGGCACATCGTTTTCAATGTACTCACGCAGATCGATGACAACATCCTCATCCATGGCAGCCTCATAACCGGCGGAGTAATTCTTGAGGCCGTTGATAATGTCAGGGTAGTCGCCGGAGGCAATCAGCAGGTTGACATCCGTTTCCGCATCCAGATAGTTGCCGGCAGTAATGTCAAAGGAAAGACCGGTGCGGGCTTCCAGCTCGCCCAGCACAGTCAGGTCTGTGACATTGTCTACCATTGCGGTGATGAAGGGAGGCAACAGCAGGAACATACTGATCTCTTCCCCGTCAGCGAAGGGAACTTCAACCTCTACTGTTTCATAGACGGGGGCAGCTTCCTCGGGTTCTTCGACAGAGGCTTCGGCTGCCGACGCGGCTTCATTGGCTTCATTGGCTTCTTCAGCCTCGGAGGGGGCAGCCTGTTCAGCCGGTGCTTCAGCAGAGGAAGCGGATGCTTCCGGTTCAGCTGCGGCGCTTGCAGCCGAAGCAGAGGAATTGCCGCAGCCGCTCAGCAGCATCAGAAGCATGGAAACGGCCAGCAGCAGGCACATGATTTTTTTCATTTTTAGTTTCTCCTTTCTTGTTTTGCTGTTTCCGTATAATTCTGTTGCAATTATTGTGCCAGAAGATCAATTCTGAGGTTTACAGAAAAATTTTTCAAAAAAAGAAGAAAAAGAGGGAAATGGCACGTGAATTGCATAAAATAAATGTGAAGCCGGAGATCGGCCCTGTGTAAGAGCCGGAGGCTGGAGCTATGATCTGAAAGGAGCATACTGTTATGGATGAAAAAATCTTACTGGAAAAAATCGCATCCCTGGAAAAGGAAGTTAAGCGCCTGAGCTACGCAGCAGATACTGTGGACATTCAGAATCTGATGAGCCGCTATATCTTCTATATGGAGAATGGCAAGATCGGTGAGGTCTGGGATGATCTGTGGACCCATACCAACCCCGATGTTCGTGTGGAAATTATGGATTCCGGCGCCTATCTCGGTCAGGAGCATGTCAAACGCGTCTGGGACACTATGGCCCGCAGAGTCGACACCAACGGAAATCCCGTACAGCCCGGTGCTGCCCAGATGTCCAACACCAATACCGACCGTGCCTTCCTGCTACTGATGCTGACCATTTCTTCTCCTATGATCGAGGTCAGCGAAGACGGCACCCATGCCTGGGGCCAGTGGCACATCTTCGGGCCTCATACCAACCGTGTCTTTGATCCTGAGACCAGCACCAAGAAGGATACCGCATTCTGGATTGCCGGCAAGTATGACAATGAATTTGTCAAGGAGAACGGCGAATGGAAGATCCTGAAGCTGCATCCCATCTGCTGGCTCCGTACGCCCTATCATAAGAGCTGGCTGGAGTGTGCAGACTGCCGTCGTACCCCCACGCCCTACTGGCCCTATGACGAGCCCCCCACAATCCATTCCTTCAATCCCGACGAGGGCAACAATCCCGATAAGTGGGGTCCCTTCCCCCACGAGCATATCCCCCATGTCTGACAGGAGAAGAGCATCATGAAAATTCTCTTGAAAAATGCGAAGATCTATGGAGCCGGACAGGCGGATATCCTTGTAGAGGATGGCCTGATCACAGGAATCGGCAGCTATGATACTGCGGATGAGGTGCACGATCTGTCCGCCTATGCTGCTGTCCTGCCCGGTTTCTTCGATGCCCATATGCATATTGTGACCGGGGACATTGAATTCAATGACCGTGCGCTGCGCGCCTGGGCGCAGGCGGGTGTTACCAGTGTCCGGGATATGGGCATCGGCACCGATAAGCCGACCCATCCCACCCAGGACTTTCTGGCCTATCGTGAGACCATTGAAAATCCCGAATGCGCACACTGCTATACCTGCGGCCGCTTTGTCGCCCAGTACCATGGTCTCAATCATGTGATGAGCGATGGTGCCGAGACCGGCTACGGCTGCAAAACACCTCAGGACGGTGCGGATGCGGTGAATGAACTGATCGATATGGGCTGCGACGGCATCAAAACCTCAATCGGCCGCGGCATGAACGGCAAACAGGTTCCCATTGAAGAGGAAAAGCTCCGCGCCATTGCAGAGGCTGCCAAAGCACGCGGAGTCTGGTGCAGCGCCCATGTGCTGGATGCTGAATTTGTTAAGACCCTGCTGGATGCCGGCATTCCGGAATTTGCACATATGCCTACCGATCGTGTATCGGATGAGGACCTTCAGCGGATGGTGGATCAGGGTGTAACCTGTACGCCGACCCTGTGCTCGATCCAGGCGCCTCCGCCTCCTATGCCCGCCGGTGCAAAAATGCCGAAGATGGGCGGACCCGGCGGACCCGGCGGACCCGGTGGACCCGGCGGCCCAGACGGCGGAATGCCGCCTATGATGGCAAACAAGCAGGAGCAGGAGGACATCTGCGTGGATAACGTTGCTCGCTTCCATAAGCTTGGCGGTATGGTTGCGGTCGGTACGGATACTATGCGTATGGAATCCCAGCCCCATGTGGCAAGAATGCCTGTGGATGAACTGAAGCTGCTCTATAAGGCCGGACTGAGTATTGACGAGGTGATTGCAGCAGGCACCATCAATGCCGCAAAGCTCTGCAAGGTTGATGGGGAGCTTGGTTCAATTGAGGTCGGGAAAAAAGCAAATATCATTGCGGTTAAGAATCCTGTTGACGAGAGCTTTGAGGCGCTCTCTCATGTGGAGTTTGTCATGAACCGTGGTAAGGTGATCAGAGAACTCTGAGACGAGCCGCTTTGTGAGTATAAAAAGGGCGTGTTGCAAAATCAGGTTTTGCAACACGCCCGGACTATGCAGACAGGCACAGGAGGAAATGCTAAACTTGCACGACAGCGGAGGGCAGTATGCGTTTGGCTCAACACAATGATACTGGCAACGCGGCTAACAGGGGAGGCGTTGGAAATCCTTTCATGGGAAGCCATTTGGCGCTTCGCAATCTTGACTTTTCCTTAGAAATAAAGTACAATAAGCAGGCTATAGATTAACTATATAACATGCCTACGTAGCTCAGTTGGATAGAGCGACCGCCTCCTAAGCGGTAGGTCGGAGGTTCGAATCCTCTCGTGGGTGCCAGACGGCACGGATTTTTCGTTAGCAGAATGATCCGTGTCGTTTTTTCATGCCCATTATACCAGATGAAGGCCTGCTAAGCGAATCCTGCTTTTGCTAACGGCTGCTCGCTGAAATTAGCTTCAACTGAATATCCCATTACATAGGCGTCTGGACAGACCGGTATCACTACTCTCTCTGTTCAGGCGCCTTTTTTGCGTTAATAAGCAAATTCATGTGCATCTCCTTCTTTCTCCCTTCTGCGTCGGCAGCCGATCACTGCCGGCGCACCTACATAGCCCCAAAGCATTTTCTGCATGCAGATCCTGCTTTGGGGCTTAATTTTATTTCAGGAGGTATTCACATGAAAATCGCAATTGGAATCACCCTGGGCCTGGCCGTTTTCTCAGCCTTTGCAGTGCTCTGCTGCTGCCGGATGGCCAGGCTTGAGGATGAGCTTATGGAAAAGCAGTTCTGGGATCGAATGGAGGCGGAAAACAATGCCGAATGAACCGACCTATGCCTCTGTTCTTGTAATAACTCCGTCCGGGAATGTTATATCAAAGGGAATTCCATGAACCATATCGATTCGAGCTTGTACTACAACCTGTTCTGCCATATATATTTCTCTATTAGGCACCTGTTTTACATACATTTGTAATTAGTCCAGAAGCTCTGCAGCTCTTCGCTGAACAGCATATTCAACAAGCGCAAGCCGATTTGCATCGAGGTTGTACCTGCTGTGCCGTCTAAAACGGAAATTCAAAAGCTTTCGCAGTTGATTTTTCTGCTCGTGAGTCATCGCAAGTTTTGCTTCTGCGATGAAATCATCATAGACGGAAGGCATCTGTGTTCCAGCATATCTTTCAATGCTGGCCCGATCCTTCAGCGCATCTGCGCCAGCGAAATTCAGCAGACTGTTTCCATGGTCAAACAATGGGGCAGGAGCTATGATCTGATTGCTTTTGCTGTCAATTAAAAAGCCGAAATTGCCATAATGTCGGTCTGTATTATATATCAGCGCATCAAAAACAAACATATCATTCAGTGCTTTTTCAAATGCCGGACCAAGGTCATGATAATACGATTTCACGGCTTTCAGGCCACCGGAACGGACAATTCTCCCTACAGGGACATAAGATACATCTTTGCCGGTAAATAATTCACAGGTGGAGCACAGGGTGTCTTTCCATCTGGAAATACCGTAGGGGATTACATTCAGCCCCAGAAGCTGCCCAATCTGTGCTGCATAAAACTCGGAATATGGCTCGTAACCACAATTAGATGCGCCTTGTGTTCCACCTTTATACAGGATTATTTTGCCATCCACCCTGCGCCAGCACTTCGGCAGCATACCATGAGTCGTAAATTCCGGACTGGAAGACAGACCAGATATATTGCTGCTTCCGTATCCTGTAAATGCAATCTGTCCGAGGACCCTGCTGAATCGGTTGTCGTAGAGATTGTTTGCATCGAAGGTCCCTTCAAATGCTTCAGGCACCACCCAGAAACAGTCGTTCAGACTCAATCCCTTGGATATGCGGATCACATCCATCGGCCGATTAAAACTGAGTCCCATAGTGCTCAACAAGGTGTCTACATAAGCACGATTTTTAGGGATAGAGCGATGACGAATCCATGATTCTAACCCAGATGCTGAGAGTTCCGGAAGGTCTAATGGCATAATACGCCTGCCTGCTTCGTAGACATCCAGAATTTCAATATTCGGCTCAGCCCCGCTTTCAGCGGAGAATCTGAGAAGAGGTGTATCAAAATGCTTCAGAATATAGTTCACGATGCATCGCCTACCCATTTCTTCGTTAAAGTTTCGGACAATATCTTCCTTTCTTAATTATACCATATTTCCTCATCAGAGCACAAGAAACAGCTCGGGACAAAGAAAAAAGCAGGAGGCGTGCAGTCATCCCACAAACCTCCTGCTGATAATGGCTCAGTATATTACAATATTGCTGTGTATCCGGATAAATTCTTCAGGTTTCATTTCCGGTAAACTTCCAAACATATTATACAGCAATACAACCAGAGCTGCAGAATTTTTATATTTGAAGGGGCACATCAGTCTTGGCATGATCCACGCTGTTGGTTTATCCGTGACGATTGCCACAGCGTCAGCTGAATCAAACTATTAGGAGGGTTTGTTTGTCATCCTTGCCAATATCAGAAATTCGGGATAGAATGTGTCAAAATAAAAGCAAGGAGCCTGATTTTATGTTTCTGAAAATTTTACTGTTTCCCGTTAAGCTCGTGCTGAAGCTCCTGGTCCTGCCGCTGATCCTGCTCGTGACTGTCGTGAATATTCTCGTCCGGATCACGATCTCGCTGTCTTATTATGCAATCGCTCCGCTGATGCTGTTTATCCTGGCCTGCTGCAGAAGATCGGCGGCTGGGAGAAGCATCCCGCAAATCGTGGCCGCTGCAAGATCCCGCTCTACGGTACACAGACGACTTATGTCCGCAGTAGCATGCGCAGCAGCTGATCAATCTGTCATACGCTGCTGCTCTGAAAACATGACTCCCCGGTGACTCACTGGTGACTCACTGGTGGCCAACAGGTGACTCACCGACGCAAACAGGTGACCGACCGCAGGCAGATTTTGATCATTTTCAGCCTTCGGCAACCAGATCATGGTGGATTCTTTCGAAAATTCCGGTGACTGAGGCAGGTCAGTCACCGGGTGAGTCACCGGGTGAGTCACCGGGAAAAAGCCTTATATTTCAAGGCTTTCCGGCTTTTAGTGACTCAGTGACTCATTTTTTTGGTAATATTTTAAAAATTGAATTCAGTGTGTCTGCAGGGCCTTTTCCCGGTGAAATTATTTTTTCTGCAAAAGATACGATTTTTCGGGTCACCTGAGTCACCGGGTCACCTGTCACACCATGCCCTGACTCAGTGGGCGCGGCTGCAATTGCCCCGGGGCCTCTTACATGAGAGGTCCCGGGGCCTGTTTTATGTTTTGTTGTGTTGTCGCGGGGATTGTCAGGGTACCCGTCCCCTTGACAACGTCCCCTTGACAATGCCCGTCCCCTTGACAATGCTTCTCTTCTGCGCAGAATTTTTGAAATCCGACCTGGATATGATCAGCGGCGGCCTGATCCGCATTCTGGCCCTGTGAAAATCTCTTGTGTATTTTCACGGTGCCCTGGTATAATATAAGAAATTATCAGGAAATTATCGCAATGTACAACAATCAGGGAGAATTTATATGTGGAGACAAATTGCACCAAAGTCCGGGCCTGATGTATCTCCGGAGCATCAGCTGTTTACTGCATGTGTTGCTGAACAATGAAATCCTCAAATTGTGGAATCGCATCTGAAAGCCGGAGCAGATCCTAATGGCATCATTATTGATACCGAAGGTTATTCAGACAATCTATATGGATTTATCCTTGAAGACTGCTATGACGATGAAGCACATTGGAAACGGCTGCCGATCATTACAGAAATCCTGTTGAAATACGGCCTGGACATTTCAAATCCAAGAATACCGTATGACGGCGATAATGTATTTCACCCCTTTGATCAGTTTGCATTTGAAGGATATGATTATGTAACATGCCTTCAGACAATGAAATTGTTTTTGGACAGTGGCCTGCCAGCCAATGAAGCCGCTGAATGCTGGGAGCATGCAATGTTTGATTGGTATAACCTCGGTTGCTACTTGGAGGACGCAGACGCCCCTGGATATATTGACATGGCCCGAAAGATGTTGTTTATCTCTTCCTATCCGCATGTCCTGACGGAAGATAAACGTTTGCAGGAAGCGATTTCTTTATCTGATAATTCTTATGACCCCACGCACTTTCAGAATATAGATGACTATGAATTTAAACTTAATATTCCGGCTAACACTGATCCTTCATTTCTGAGAAGAGCCATGGTATCCGTCATTGAAAAGAGCACAGGCAGGACCGTGTGGAATTTTACTCCATGACAGGGCAATGACAATTTATCGTGATTGTCGCAAGAGTGCTATTTGATTCTGAATAAGGCATAAGCTAACAAATCGCAGGGATGGGAAACCTACAAGACCTTATCTGATGCAAAAGCCCGAAAAAAAGAAATTGAATACCGTCAGCAGATCGGAACCTTTGTTGTTCCCAAGTGCACCACACTGACCGAGCTTTTGAATGAATATGTATCTCTGTACGGCAAGGCAACATGGTCCATGTCCACATATTCCAGTAATCTGGCCTTGATCGACCATTACATAAATCCTGTTTTAGGAGATATGAAGATTTCAGAGATTACGACCCGTGTTATCGAGAAGTATTATCAGAAGCTCTTACGGATGCAGGCTGTGAAGACAAAATCCTTCGGCTGTAATATCGCCGATCAGGAGCTGCGCCTTGTTTCTGCCACTACCATTCGGGATGTCCATAAAATTCTGCGCAACTGCTTTGCGCAGGCGGTTAAGTGGGAGCTTATGGAGAAAAATCCCTGCGTGAATGCGACCCTGCCGAAGCACGAGGCGAAAAAGCGCGAGATATGGGACGCTCCTACATTGTTCCATGCGATGGAGGTCTGCACGGATGAACGCTTAAAGCTCGCTTTGAATCTTGCCTTTTCCTGTTCCATGCGAATCGGAGAGCTTCTGGCCCTGACCTGGGACTGTGTCGATATCAGCCCGGAGCATATAGAGGATGGTAGCGCTTTTATCTACATAAACAAAGAAATCCAGCGCGTCAGCCGCAAGGCACTAAACGCGCTGGAGAATAAAGATGTATTGACAGTGTTTCCTGCATCTTCATCCCGCACCAGCACGGTACAGGTACTGAAGTCTCCCAAAACAAAAAGCAGTGTTCGCAAGGTGTTTCTACCGCGGACTGTAGCAGAAATGCTGGTTTCCTGGAAAGAAGCACAGGATGAGACCAAAGCTGCACTGGGTGATGAATATCAGGATTATGATCTGGTTCTGGCCGGACCGATGGGCATGCCTACGGACTCCACCAAAATTCGCTCCGATTTGAAGCAGCTAATCGCAAAAAATGATCTGCCGCCGGTGGTATTCCATTCCTTCCGGCATTCAAGCATCACCTACAAGCTGAAACTGAACGGCGGCGATATCAAATCTGTTCAGGGTGACTCCGGTCATGCACAGGCAAAAATGGTAACCGATCAATACTCCCACATCCTCGACGATGATCGGCGAGTAAACGCACAGCTCTTTGAGGATGCCTTTTACAAGAAGAAGAGCGCTGTCCCGGAGCAGAAACCGGAGCAGAAGCCCGAGCAGAAGATGGCGGCCATCCCCGAAGGTGTTGACCCGGAGCTTGTCACAAAGCTGCTGAACAACCCTGAGCTGATGGCTGTACTCCAGACCTTGATCAACAAATAACGATTACATAGAGCTGCGTGAAACAAGATCTCGCAGCTCTATCTGTTTTCAAAAATGCATGTCTATCGCCACACTAAAATTAGCAGCTTCCGGGTTGCGGCAGCTATAAAGCTTTGATATAATATAATTGATTATATTTATGTAGCTGTTCCATTCTGTTGTATTTTTAGAAATCCGGAGGTGAAATATCCGTGGGAAACTATTTTAACCCAGGTAATGGCAGTTTTACGAGTGATGTAAACAGCAGAATCTATGTAGATAAAACAGGACTACTTGAGGAGCTGAATCAGCTGATTGGCACATCTGAAAGATATGTTGCCCTAAGCCATGCACGCCGCTTTGGAAAATCACAGGCCGCCGGAATGATCGACGCATATTACTCTCTGGGTAGCGATTCCAGAGAATTGTTTTCCAAGTTTGAAATCGCACAGAAACCGGATTTTGAAGAGCATCTGAACCAATATAACGTGATTCATATTGATGTATCCTCAGTGGCAGATTTTCATAAGGAAGATCTGGTAGAGTATATTGAGCAGTGCCTGCGGGAAGAACTCTGTGCCGTTTGGCCGGAGGTCGACAATCACAAAATTATTTCTTTCGTTCTGAAGCAGGTATACGAGAAATCTCAGAGAAGGTTTGTTATTATTTTGGATGAATGGGACTGCGTGGTACGCAATCAGTCAGACCGGCAGGACCTTGTACATAAATATCTGCAGTTTCTGCATGCGCTTTTCAAGAGCGAAGAGGCAAAGAGCTACCTGGCACTGGCCTATATTACAGGCATTCTGCCGATCAAAAAAATCCGCGACGAATCTGCACTGAATAATTTTACAGAGTATACGATGCTGGATTCAAAGCATCTGACCAGATACTTTGGCTTTACAGAGGATGAGGTCCGGCAGCTATGTAATCAGTATCACATGGAATATGAATCTGTGAAAAAGTGGTATGATGGTTACCTGATTCATGGTATGCACATATACAATCCAAACTCTGTATATCGGGCAATGGTTGATCATTCCCTGGAATCCTACTGGAAAAATACATCTTCCTTCGAGACAATCAATGATCTGATTACGCTGGACGTGGAGGGCCTCAAGGATGATGTTATGACCATGCTGGAAGGCGGCAGAGTGTCAGTTAACGTTTATAAATTCCAGAACGATCTATCTGTGATCCGGACAAAGGATGATGCGCTGACCGCACTGATTCATCTGGGCTACCTGGGTTATGATTCCAGAAGAGGAATGGCCTTCATCCCGAATTTTGAGGTATCCCGTGCATACGAAGCAGCACTGGGCAGTGGGCACTGGACGGAAATTGCAAAATCCATCAGCCGCTGCGACGAGCTTTTATGGGCAACCGTAGATGGAAAGCAGGAACGGGTCGCAGAACTGCTGGAGCAGAGTCATGATGCCTATACCTCAAAACTGAAATATAACGACGAAAATTCCCTGAGCTGTGCTGTCACCATGGCGTATTTCACAGCACCGGCATACTATAATGTGATCCGGGAGCTGCCGACAGGAAAAGGCTTCGCGGATATCGTGATGCTGCCCCGAAAGGATTCAATGGATATGCCTGCCATTCTGGTAGAACTGAAGTGGAACCAGTCAGCCGACACTGCCATACGGCAGATTAAGGACCGCCGCTATGCCGGAGCGCTGAAGGGATGGAATGATGAGGTCTTGCTGGTTGGCATCAGCTATGATAAGGACAGCACAGATAAAAAGCATACATGCGTCATTGAATCCATGCTGGTTGAGTGAAATGCATAAAGAAAGAACAGGCTCTGCTGCTGAACAACCCTGAACTGATGGCTGTACTCCAGACCTTGATCAACAAATAACGATTACATAGAGCTGCGTGAAAACAAAATCACGCAGCTCCGGCTATTTCAAAAATGCAGGTCTATCGCACCGCCAAAATTAGCAGCTGCTAAGATTCTGCTAATTTTGACATCCTTTTTGCTAACGGATTAAGACAAATTTTGGCTGACTCAGCTTGACTCGAACCTTCTTTCTAAGGCTTGCAAATAAAGGACTTTCCTTTACTCAGACTGACAGAAAATGCAGGTCAATCGACCCGCCTCCTAATGCTAATTTTGTCGTTATGTTCGATTTAATTCTGTGTCAACCTGTGTTCATTTGCAGCATTCCGTGATAATACATAAAGCGCTACCGCCAATTTTAGCAGAACTGAATATTCGCATTTAATAAACCACAGGGCAGCCGTTCTGTGGTTTTGTTTTACAAAAACGATTAAAACCATATGGAGGATTTAAAACATGACACTCATGAACAACACAGAAAGTAAATGCTACACGCTGGAGGATCTGATGCTTATGCTGGATATCAGCCGTAATACGCTGATGAAGCTGTTGCGCAGGAACGAATTCACCTGGTTCAAGGTCGGAACATCTTATCGGATCCCGAAAGAAGCTTTCAATACCTGGCTTAACGGCGATTCAAGAACTCATTAAATCACGAAAACAAATACACATCGGCAAAAATCAGAATTATTGCCGTAGCATATCGTGAATGTGATATTTGACAAGTAACATAAAATGAGTTACAATTCAAAAACAAACAGAGAGGACGGTGAAAAGGTGAAAGACTATCTGGAAGCTGTGCTGCATCAAAGTGTTGATGAATGCCCATATGAAGAAAAAGAGAAACTGCCGTTAGCATGCAGGAACATTTTTGAGTTGAATATAGTGAGACTTGGTCAGCAGGAATTTCTTCTGGCGGCACCGAAAGAGGATCTGAATCTGACAGAACTGCGAAAAATGCGGATGCAGCTGGAAAGATACACAGGGTATCCGTGCGCCTTTTATTTGAAAAAAATAAACTGGTATGCAGCACCTAAAATGGTTGAGGAAGGCATTCCGTTTGTATGGGTGAACCATCAGGTCTATCTGCCGTTTCTGGGAATGCTGCTGCAGGAAAATGCGCAGAGGACAGTGAAGAACTGTGCGGTTATATCTTTCCTGACGCAAAAGCTTCTGTTGAAAGCTTTATATGAAAACTGGCAGGATGTATCCGCAGCACACGCAGCGGAATTACTCGGGGTATCCAGAATGTCATGTACCAGATGTTACGATGAAATAGAGTCATTGGGCATGCCGTTTCTGAAGATGCGTGGAAGATCCAGACGATTTTATGCAATTCCGGATAAAAAAGAAATGTGGGAAAAAATATTCCCGTTTCTGAGGAATCCGATACTTCGTACATTTCGGCCGGAGAGAAAGCCTGACGCCGGAATGCTGCTTGGCGGGACCTCCGCTCTTGGCGAGTATTCTATGCTTGGAGAGGATCGCTGTATTACATACGTTGTTCAAAAGGACCAGGTTGGAGCCTTGGGGATAAAAGGGATTCGGGAAGTGCCGAAAAATGAGGAACCGGCATGCATCATTCAGGAAGTTGGCTATGTGCTTCCGTTTGGCGAAAATAAAGCCATGGATCCGCTTTCTCTGGTTCTGATGCTGACGGATGAAGATCGGAGCGACCCGAGAGTCGAAAGCTGCATGAATGAAATGCTGGAGGATTATGTATGGTAAAGGGCATTGATATTTTTCAGGAATATTTCAAAGAATACACCGATCAATATGTACTGATTGGCGGTGCCGCATGCAGCATTTCCTTTGAAGAGCAGGAAATTGATTTTGGCCGGACAACGAAGGACCTTGATGTAGTGCTTGTAGTGGAAGCTCAAACAAAAGAATTTGGTGAGCGCTTCTGGCAGTTTATTAAAGACGGAAAATACAGGATCAGAGCGAAAAGCAGCGGGGATCCGCAGTTCTACAGGTTTGATAAGCCGGAAGACTCGCGCTTCCCAAAGATGATAGAACTTTTTTCCAGAACCGGCTATTTACTCAAGGAAGAAAATGGCCTGACACCGATACATATTGATGATTCCGTCTCCAGTCTTTCGGCAATTCTTCTGAACGAAGCTTATTATCAGGCCTTGCTGGAAGGCAGGGAAATTATGATGGGAATATCTGTTTTAAAGCCTGAATGGATCATCCCGTTTAAGGCAAAAGCATGGCTTGATCTTCGTGGAAAGCCGGATGCGGATTCATCAGATATCAAAAAACATCGAAATGACATTATCCGTATTGCGGCAGAGATGGTTCTTAAGGAGTGCATACTGCCTGAGGAAGTGCGCCGGGATATGGAAGTTTTTATCAATGAATTTGATGTGACCGAGGCTGAACTGAAGAATCTGAAGATCCGTGGCGTAAAACCTGACGAGATAAAAGAAACTTTGCAAAGTATATATTTGAAGACCAGGTAAATGAAAACTTCTCCGATCAGCAGGCTGCTACATAGATTCTATTCTGTGACCGGATATCATATTTTTGTCAAGGATGTCATTTGAGGAAAATTCCCCGGATGACATCCTAAATTTTTCAGAAGGTTTCTGCTATCCTCCGTTTAGATCGATCGAGTTTTATACGGAGGTTTCAG